>Ga0066610_10000039_pt1 | contig 86155 bp, 69 predicted proteins | sample SaaInlV_DNA_165m_FD_60375 | JGI IMG/M metagenome (GOLD analysis project Ga0066610, IMG submission 60375) | Marine microbial communities from expanding oxygen minimum zones in the Saanich Inlet - SI075_LV_DNA_165m | ecosystem: Environmental > Aquatic > Marine > Unclassified | place: British... | reverse complement strand
TTTAAATACATTATTTTTCATAAATAAAATTTTAGCATTTAACGAAAGTAGGCATATGATGCTATCATATCTAGCTTAGAGTTTAAATGTCATAATATGAATGAGAGATTTAAATACAATATACTCTAAATATATTGAGACATAGATAGAAAAACAATTTGATGAATTTGCCATGGATAATAAGTGATATGGAATATATGCTGTAGTTATTAGGTACATTAGCGTTGTATTAGTATATAAACACCGTTCATTGTATGAAACAAAATGAACCGATATTAATAATATTCAATAGGGCTTATGACTAGTTTCTTGTTTGTTTCTTACGAGTTATTGTCGGTGGAGCTGAAGCTGGGTGGTGTGGTTTTGCATTTAATATAGTAGGTGTCTCTTTATCATTACCCTTTGGACTAATGCTAAATTTAAACGCCTTTGGTCGCTTTGTGGTCACCTCAGGTTTCGCGTGCGTCAGCTTTATAATACCTTTACAACTTGTAGAGATGTCATCTATTTTATCAGTAGCATTTAGTGCGTTTTCAATAGCTTGTAGAGTTCTAGTATGTCCTGAATTATATGTAATAATTTTTTCTATCACAGGCTTATCAATGCCACTATTTAACATTTGTGTGAATAGTTTTTTTTGTCGTGAAAAAGGCATTTCATCTAAATTAGAAGATAACACCTTTAATATCATATTATTTTTTTTAAAGCAATTAGATAATAATGATACAGCTATTAGGTCATTTAACATTTTTTTTGTATCTTCTCCAGCAGTAGAGCTATCAAAATCACTTATGCAGCTACTAAGCATGTCTTGAAAGTCTTCAATATTGCCTTTTTGATGTTTGGCAGCAATGAAAAAATCAATAGCAAGCCTTTCTTTCTCGTCTCGTAAGTATTGGTTAGCACCATTTTGTACTAAAGTGATATATTTGTCAGGATCAAATCTGCATAAATGTAGCGATGGAAACCCTTTTACCATATGGTTTGGTTCCCATGTACTGCACTGCATAACACTATCGATGCTATCGTCATCATCCATGTTAATAGCATGGCGTATAGCTGCACGTGCAAGAGCTGGGTTGGGTGGCGGCATCCCCAATAATAGAACTGGAAGATAGTGGCTAGCGCTATAGATATATAATTTTCCAATAAGCTGTGGGGGCAGATGAACAGCATCAATTATTTGTTTAATGTCAGAAGGATTATATGTATTTAATAGTGGAGCCGCCTCAATAAGGAAATTATATTTTTCATTACCAGAGCCTGGTACACTCTTGTTTATAATTTCAATTAACTGTTTAATATTAAAAATATTTTTTTTCAGGAGTATTTTATATATTAATCGTAAGGTAACGATTTTGCCCGCACCATCAATCATTTTAGAATTTCTAAATAAATTGATACGGGTATTATTAAGTTGGTATATGATACCTTCAAAATCATTGTGAGTATATGGGAAAAACACAGCAGGCAGTTTGCCTGCAGAAGAATAAGGGTTTTCAAATTGCCCAATACGTTTTTGAATATCTTCTAATTCAGATGATGATAATTTTCTCTCGTTAATTATATCTGTTTTTTCATAGGTTATAAAGTTTAAGGGAATTGTAGAGCCAACTTCTTTATAAGCTCCAACTTTTGCTGCAGCTATAAAAGCAGAATTAGTAATCTCTTGTAATGACCCTTTAACTATTCCATCAGAATGGTTAGGATCATAAAAAAAATATTGGTCTCCCTGTTTGTAAATCGCCATTATATGATTAGCTGTTGATAATCTAATGCTAGTGCCATCATGAAGTATGTTTTTTAAGAGTTTTTTCATTTGAGCTTTTGTAGTATTACAGGATATATTTAAATTTTGCTCAAGATCATGTTCAGCAATAACGCTTAGGTATTTTAAAATTTCATGATCAGTTGCCGAATCCATTCCAGTTGTATTAGCATTATGTTGAACAAAATTTGCCCATGAAAATGCTTCTTCAAAATTACCACTTAATTCATCAGTTAGAGTGTCAGGCCTACCATCCCAGTCTGCTAGATTTTGTAATTTCTCAATGAATGCACTCCCGGTGCCTCGAGACATAAATAAGGTCCAAACAGCTGATAGCCCCGAGCATACACCTCTTTGTAGCTTTTCAATAAAAGCTTCAGCATCATCAGCATAAGCATCAGGATATTTTTCTTTTTGAATATGAAAATATCTTTTAAAGTTATCTAAAATATGTTCTTGACTAAAATCAGTCATTTTTCTCCCATCCCCATATATGTTAGACATAGATAATGGATAAACTATTGAGATATGTTATGAATAGGGAGAAAAATATTTAGTTATATTATGTGAGCGAAGTATATTTTGTCTGAATTTGATTTTTTATATCAGTTAATGATACATGAGTGGCTGACCTACGTTGTATGGTGGCATAATATGATAATGACCATTGTATAAAATAGATTAAATTAATAGCTATTGTAACTATATTTCAGATGTTAGGTAGCTGCACATAAGTCAGGATGCGGTTGTACTATATTTTAGAATCAAGGATTTCTCGAGGATCATTAGCGCATCAATTTGCCCAATAGTTTCCACTGAATGTTCACTATTTCTAAGAGATCTTATCCTTGCAATAGCTTGGTAAACACCATTGGTTACTAAATGTTCTTCATTTTTTATTTTTAATATGTGAGACTTATTAAAGTCATAGTTCATTAGTTTTGTAGATGAATCTATAGAAAGTGATGTTATTTGCTCTAATAAAGATAAGGCTGATAGCATCGTTCCTGTTCTACCAATACCAGCTAGGCAGTGGATGGCTATTTTTGTTTTGTTTGGTAGGTTTTCGGTAATATTAAATAAGAAGTTAAATTGTTTTATTGTCGGTGGGTGGAAATCTGGAATGTCAATTGTGAAATGCTTGTTATTTGGTGACATGCTCAAAAAAACATTGCCAATGGTTTCACTGCGTTGTGCTTCTAATGAAAATATAACAGATACACCATGATCATATAGCATTAATAGTACTTGTTCTTCTGTATGGTTATAGAATGGACTGGCCATGCCAATAGCCGTAATGTTTTTCTTCTTTATAGAGAAGTTCATTTCTCTATAATTATGAATTTTTTCTAACATAAGTTGTAGTCCATGAATCGTTATAATGCATGGTTAAGTTTAGTATAAAAGTTATTAATATATAATCAATATTTACAATTTCAAATTTTGATGAATTAATAATAAATTTCTGATGCTTTGTGATGACTTCACTTTTATGGCTAAAGTATATCGTAAATGTTTATCTCCATGATAATATACTTCAGCTATTATTTTTGCTTGCATCAAACAAGAAAGTGCTTGTTCGATAAGGGCGTATGATATAGTTGTGTGTTCAGCAATATCAGAGATACTTGGATTTACTTTGTCTTGTAAGTCATGTGCATGCATGTATTCTATGATATCCGTAACAATCTGAATTTTATCTGATAAAGGGAGTGAGTGTATTGATAAATCCCTTATGGATTTTGGTTTAAATTGTATAGTGTATGTTAATACTGAACCATATAGTACAACCATCCATGCTAATTGCATCCATGTCATTAAAATTGGTAGTGCTGCAAAACTGCCGAAAATAACACTTTGGCTTACCATATATACTTGAAGGTAGATTAGAGCTTTCTGCAAAACAATATGTATGAATGCACTGATTAATGCAGCAATGCATGCAGGTAAAACTTTAACTTTGGTTTGTGGGATAATTATATAAATCCAAGCAAATAATGCTGATATGAGTAGATATGATAATAATTCAGAGACGCACTCAATGAAAATGGCTGATTTTAAATTTATAGAGCCTAGCTGTGCATCAAGGAATGCCACAATAAATATGTTAACTGCTGAAGTGATTAAAATCACGGCTGGTGCTAGGATGCCTATTGTTGTGAAAGTGACTGTTAAGCGTAGGATATTGTCATGTTTATAAACGTGCCAAATATCATTAAGATTAGATTTTATGTGTGAAAATACTTTATAAATGCTGGCTAGAATCAGGATGCTTCCAAAACCAGCTACAGTAGAGTTCCTGCTCTCATAAATGAGATTGCTAGCAAATTTCAATAAATATTTCACAGTGTTGTCTTGCCCGGACATTTGTAACATTAAAATTGATTCTAGATTGTCTTCAAGACCAAGTGCTTGGGCAACAATCATCGCAATAGCTACTACTGGTACAATTGCAAGTATGGAATAAAAGGTAAGCGCAGATGCACGCAAATAGCATTTGTCATTTCTAAATTTAAATAGTGATATAGCAAGTAATTTAAACATAACCCTCTAGTGAAATATCATCTAGCCTTATATATAAGTGTGTCACTATTTTGCACGCTTATGTGATGAATAATAAAAATAATAAGGGTTTGGGTGCAGATGCTCATATATAAAATGTTTAACAGAGTATTCTATTTTCTTCTCAATATAGTTTGGTGTACACCAGTACTAAATTCATTAGCAGCAAAAAGCTTTATCTTTGTGTCTGCATATATAGCTGTACTATATAAGAACGGTAAATTAGAAGCATTGCGTAATGTTGTATATGATGTTCTAGATGGTCAGCACTATCGTTCAAATAAATATAAAGATAAGTGGTGGTATATTTTACGTTTCGCAGTAACGTGTGAGCAAGAACGCCGCTTGATGACTTTTTTTTATGACTTGGAGGCAGAAAATAAATTAATACGTCTTGGTATTAGTGGGCCAACACCATGGGAAGGGTATAATGTTGCTTATGTGTATACAAGTTTTTCAATTTGGTATTTTGAGAGAGGTCTTATTGCAAGTGCCATTGATATGATAAATTTAGCGACTGAAGCAGACTTGACCTGGGCTTATCCTGAATTCATGCTAGGTTGGTATGGTTTATTTGTGAATGATGTTGATCCTATTATTCATTTTGGTGAGGCTGTGCGTAGAGACTGGAATATGTTGTCTAGAATCAGAAATGATAGAGCTTGCCAACAGTTCCCATCAGTAATTAAGAAAGTATCACAAGCTGTTCTAGTCAAGTAAATGATAAATAATTGAATTGCGCTATAATTTTAAGATTGCTAAAATATAAAACTTAATCAATGATCTTGTTTGTGGCTAATTATGAATAAAATTAAATATTTTACTTTTGTGTTATTATCTTTGTGTCATGGCTATGCCTATGCTGGTCTTAGTCAAACATCTACATCATTAAGTGCTGTGACAGATAGTGTTGGCTATAGTGCTGGTATTTTGGGCAACCTACTTAATGCGACTTGCATAATAATGGGGGTTGCACTTATTGCTAGTGCTGTAACTCAATATCAAATTCATAAAAATAGTCCTAAATTAGTACCCCTAACAACACCAATTGTCTACGTAGTTTTGAGCTTGTGTGTTTTAGCAATACCAGCAACGAGTGTGATATTAAATATTAATGAAAGTGAATATGGCCCATCTGAATATATCATAGCGCCTGGTGCTTCAAATCTTGATGAAGAAATAGGATAGGACTCTAAATCTTTAAGAGTAAAGTTTCTTTTGTGCAATTAAGATTTCTTTTTCTTTAGTTAAAATAGTTTTTTGTGCTTTAGAATCAGCATATTTTAATGCCAAGTCAAGTTGCTCAATAGCTAGATCAAGTTGTTGGTACATAACATAGGCTTTGGCTAAATTTTGATGCATGCTCATGTTGTTATTTAAATTTTTGTCAGCTTTGGCAATATTTTCATAAATGAAGCCCCTGTTAGGTAATATTTTTGCTAGATAGTTAAATATTTCTATGGCTTCACCATAATGTTTAGTTTTTTCAAGTGCAATACCGTAATAGAATATAATGGGATTATGATCTGGATATTCTTCATTTAATCTTCTTAAGACCTTGTAAGCAGAATCATACTGAGCATTGGCTAAATATATTTCTGCTACAGCCAGAGAGTACACCCAGTTATTTTTACGGCGATTATGTAGCGCATTTATAAGTGCATAGGCTTTAGATGTTTGATTAGCTTTTGAATAAGCTAGAGCTAACTTATATTCAAAAACATCTCTATTATTGAAGTGTTGTAATTTATATATTAGCTCTAGATCTTTGACATGCTTTTTTATATCGTCATTAGAGCTTATTTCAATTCTGGCTTTAGCTATTTGATATAGGAAACTATTTGCATATTGGACGTATTGGTATGAGTTAGCACGACTTGCAGTATCAGCGATTCTTGAGCTGAAAATTGGGTGGGTAGATAAAAATTCTTGAGCTTTTGCGTTTAAGCTATTTTTTTCTTGCAAGGTTGCAAACGCTTGTGACATTGCGTGAGGTTCAAAACTATTGCTGGCAAGTATACGCATGCCGATTCTATCGGCCTCTTGTTCATGGTGCCTAGAGAAGCTTAATATTTTTTGGTAGTGATTGGCTATCGCAGCAGTAGCTAAGTCTGGTGCACCTAGAGCTAAAGCACCAATGATGGCTAAGATAGAAGTGGGTAATAATTGTTGTTGTTGCTCTTGGAACCTGTCTAGATGACGTAAGTGAATATGAGCCATTTCGTGAGCTACCACCCCAGCAAGTTCATTTTCATTATTTAGTTCTAGAATCAAGCCTTGGTGTAGGGCAATGTTATTACCGAAGAAGGCAAAGGCATTGAGATCCCTATCTTTTACTACAAATAGATTTAGGTTATGAATAGTGCCAATAGATGAATAATTTAAGTTAGAGGATAGGGCCGCCATATATTCGTTGACTAACATATCATTGTCAACTAGACCGCCCCCTTGCAACTCGCGATACATTGAAGTGCCTAAGTTGTAATTTTTTAAGTCTGAAGAGTAACTAGCAAAAGAGGAGCTGCATGTTAGCATTATGCCTAAAAAAATTAAGACTTTTGTATATTTATGCCTCACTATTAGATAGAATTCACTCACGTTATATCCAGTAACTATATTAATAACCAAGTATATTATAATGTTTCATGAGAACACAGAAAAATTAGATCTTGTTGGGCTTAAATGCCCCCATCCAATTATGCATACTCAGAAAAAAATGCGAGATCTTAATAATGGTGATAAATTAATAGTTCAGGTGTCAGATCCTAGTTTTAATATAGACCTTGGTGTCTATATAAGACAATCTGGGCATATGTTGCTAAACTCCTGGCAGGAGAAAGAAACTAACTGCTTTTTACTTGAATGTAGATAAGGAAAATTACTATGACTGTTGCCAAGAAACAAAAATTTGCTCTTCTAGAGATGTTTTTAAATTGGACTCATAGATATTTTTCAGATCCAGAGGCGGTCTTATTACTAATATTAGTAATTGGTGGCTTAGCAACAGTGGTCACTCTTGGAGGGATCCTGGCCCCAATTTTAGCAAGTGTTGTAATAGCGTATTTGCTCTACGGTATCGTTAATTTTTTCACATCTAAAGGATTGGGGAAATTAACAGGGGTTTTCAGTACTTATATATTGTTTTTAGCAATATATATAGCAATGTTTTTATTGATCTTTCCATTAGTCTGGAAACAGATGGCATCGTTATTTACTGATTTACCTGTGCTAATTAATAAAGCAAAATTATTATTAGATGGCTTTACAGAAGAGTATCCAATGTTGCTAGCTTTTGGTCAAGGAGAAGGCTTGGCTCCAAGCATGCTACAAGAATTACAGCAATGGGGGAAAACAATATTTTCAGCCTCTTTATCTTCTATACCAGGTGTTATTTCTTGGATTATTTATCTGGTATTAGTACCATTACTAGTTTTCTTCTTTATGAAAGATAGCGATACAATAATAAGTTGGTGCATGAGGTTTCTGCCAGACAAGCGACCATTACTTACCAAAGTTTGGGGTGAGGTCGATGAGCAGATGGGTAATTATGTCCGGGGTAAAGCTATTGAAATAGCAGTGGTCGGGATATCTACATATGCAGTTTTTTTATACTTCGGGTTAAATTATTCAGCATTGCTAGCTATGCTGGTTGGTTTTTCTGTAGTGATCCCATATGTTGGCGCAGCTGTGATTACTATACCTGTGATATTGGTAGCATACTTACAGTGGGGGTGGAATGATGGATTTCTTTATCTAATAGTTTCATACCTAGTAGTACAGGCTTTAGATGGCAATTTATTGGTGCCAGTCTTATTTTCCGAAGCGCTAAATTTGCACCCGGTAGCAATAATGATCGCAATAATAGTTTTTGGTGCTTTCTGGGGATTCTGGGGTGTCTTTTTTGCTATTCCTTTGGCTACAGTACTAAAATCAGTGTTGAATGCGTGGCCAAGGCAGGAATTCATTAGTTAATTTAATCTCTCAGAGGCTCCATGCCTGCATCCAGATTAAGTGCATCACAGTAGTTCATAAATTGTTCACGTAGGCTGGGGATGTGAACATTTACTGATATATTAATATTCATTGTCATAGCAACCATTCGGGTATTAGAGTAGCCACTGTAGGTGTATGCAGAAACATCCTCAATATTGATAGCTTGATGGGTAAAGAATTGAGCTAACTCATTCATTATCCCTGGTCTGTCTATAGTTACGACATGTACAACATAAGTCATAGTTTTACAGCTGTTATTAGGTAAGCTGGAGCGTCTTATGTGTATATCTAAATCAAGTTGCTTTTCTATACTTGGAACTAATGCTTCTAACTTTGCAATTGTACTCCAATTTCCAGATAAGAGGATATTTAGTGAAAACTCAGCTCCTAGGGTTGTCATTCTAGAGTTTAGTAAATTACAGCCACATTCAAGCAATATTTTGCTGAATTGGTTTATCAGTCCGGGTTTATCTGGACCATTTGCTGAAATAACTAAATAATTGTTCATTTATAAAACAAACCTCTGTAAATTCTTTCCAGGATTTTGACCTAGCAGGAGATGATTTCTTATGAACATAGTCTATCAGAAGCAGCCCATAGGTGGTAATAAAAATGTTACCTTAATAGGAACTTAATAAGGAAAACTAAATAACTGTCATAAATTGCACCTAGCTCGTAGCACGTTTCTTGGTGCTTCTTCTTCGTGTATAACAACGCCAAGGCTGTCACCAGAGAGAACCCTATCATAAAGTGTATATGCATCATCAGCTTTATCACTTAAGACCTGATCAAATATACTGCCATCACTAAGAGCGTAAATTTCAAGTTCAATATTTTTTAAGAGCCGCTCAAAATCATCCCCTCTATCAAGGCAATCTAAATTATTGAGTGTTCTGAATAGTATTAATGCCTGAGCTAATTTTGATAGGTGAGAAACCTCGCGAGGACTTAAATCATTGGCATTTGATATGCCACCGGTATTTTGATCATTAAGTACGCCAATACCTAGCTCAAAGCAAACACTCAGCATAATAGCATCAAAATATTTCGTGGCATAACCAGGAACATTTTTATTAGTAAAATTCTGGCATAATCTTCTTAGCTCTCTTTCTTCAGCGCTTAACGTTCTACTTTCTGGCAAGCGAGAAAAATAAGGTAGGAAAATACCAAAAATTGCACTTATACCTGGAGGACAGATTGAGTCGGGGTATAATGATACAGTATTAGGTGAGTGTAATGATGCTCCACGTTCAATAAGTGAGTCCATTTTATCAGTGGATGATTCTCTCGAACGTAGCTCTTCTATAGTAGCTGTTTGCTCTGCAATCGTTCCTGCCATTTCTCTAATTAAATCCGTATACTGGTTGAGTTCATCCTGTTGTAAGCTTAGTGTTGATAGTAGACCTTCAGCTTCATCCATGAGCTGAGAGAGATTTATTTCATTACTACTAGCATTTTGCTTTAAATGGATGATTTTATTAATAATCTCCAATTCTTTTATATTCGTTTGGTTATGTTTTTGCAGCTCCCTCAAAGCTACAGGAGCCGCGGGCGGCGCGTTAGTTAGGGTATGTGCTGTATGCTCCACCTGTCGGGAAATTTGCTCCTTAACAAGCAATAAGTCTTCTATGTTTGCAGATAAAAATCTTAAAATATTCATGTAGATACCCCTTATGTTTTGTCCTGCGTCTCGCATACGAACTGGGGTTAGACTCTATAATTAAGTAAGAGTTCCATGCTTTATTAAAAAAATTATCACCCAGATGGATAAATTGCTATTATCTCTTATCAGGTTAGTTCAGTCTGAGAGTGGAGGTGAGAAAATGGAACATTTAATCGGAAGCTTTGTAGCGATTGTTGCCCCAATGCATGAGAGTGGTGACTTAGACCTGCCGAGCTTTAATAAATTGCTGCATATGCACAAAAGTGTGGGGGTGGCTGGTATTGTCGTCAATGGTACCACTGGTGAGTCTGTTACATTAACTAAAGCTGAGCAGAATAAACTATTAAGTATTGCAGTTGCAGAACTTAAAGGAAGTAATACGCTCGTTATAGCTGGTACTGGCACTAATAATACCGTTACAACAATTTTAGAAACGCAAGAAGCTTTTGCATTAGGAGCAGATGCTTGTTTATTAATTGCTCCATATTACAATAGGCCAACGCAAAAGGGCTTATACCAGCATTTCCTAAAGGTGGCAAACAGTGTTGCTGGCCCATTAATTCTCTATAATCATCCCGGGCGAACAGGAGTTGATTTATTACCAGAGACAGTTTCTAGTTTATCTGAGCATAAGAATATAGTTGCAATAAAGGATGCTTGTGGAAATGTTGAGAGATTTATAGAGCTTAGTGCTAAGTGTGTACCATCATTCTCATTATTGAGTGGAGATGATTCTATTGCTTGTAATGCAATAGGGGCTGGTGCACATGGGGTGGTTTCTGTTGCAGCAAATATTATTCCTGCACAAATGCAGAATTTAGTTGAACATAGTATACAAAAAAGTAATGATGCATATGATTTCAATGAAGTATTACAGCCACTATTCCAAGCCCTAAACATTGAAGTTAACCCTATTCCAATCAAATGGGTGATGCATAAGTTATGTTTAATTGGTCCTGGGATCAGAATGCCATTATTACCATTGTCATCACAGTATCATGATCAATTGACAAGTGTTCTTGATGATTTAGGCGTTGAAGAGCAGATGAAAGATTTAGTTTCAATTGTATAGGATTATAAAATGAGCACATATAATAAAATTACAATACCAGGTATTGTATGTTTACTACTGTTATCAGGTTGCCAATATTTTCGTGATAAAGATTCTTATGTTGAAGGGCAATATAAAGAAGCCAAGGCAACTAACCGATTAGTTTGGCCAAAAGATTTAAAGGCAGCAGGGTTCTTAGATGAATATAATATTCCTAAAGTTGGTAAGAAGTTGATGCCACAACAAAATAATTCCTATCCTCCATCATTGAAGGATGCTTAAATGGAAATGATGCTTGAGCAAGCTATTTATTCAGGTAAGGCTAAACACCTTTATGAGTATAATAATAATATTTTAATGGAATTTACAGATAATATTACAGCTTTCAATGGCACCAAACGAGATGTATTGAGTGGAAAAGGACAGATAAATAATACAATAAATACCTGGTTTATGGAGTTATTTGCAAAAAATGGAGTCCAAACTCATTTTATTAATAAAATAGATCATAATAAAGCTGAAGTTAAGAGGTTGAAAATAATTCCTCTTGAGTGCATCATGCGCAATTATGCATCAGGTAGTATCTGTCAGCGCTTAGGGTTAATAGATAGAATGAAGTTAGATACACCTATTTATCAGCTATGCTTGAAGGATGATATGCTTGGTGATCCTACTGTCTCTGAATATGAAGCGATAAGTTTAGGTTGGGCCTCAAAATTTCAACTGGAAGTTTTACATGCTCTAACTACGAAAATTAATACAATATTAGTATCTTGCTTTGCTAGTGCTGGATTTATTTTAGCAGATTTCAAGCTGGAATTTGGTGTTGATGGTGTTGGCGAAATTTATTTGGCAGATGAGTTGACACCTGACAGTTGCAGGATTTGGGATTGTATTTCTGGTGAAATATATGACAAAGATAGATTTCGCAAAGATCTTGGTTCTGTGGTTTTATATTACCAAAAAATAGCACAACGCCTTGGTATTAACCTTGACCTTTAAAAATGATTGGGAAAAAACTGAAGTAGCATATGAAATTAATTCGCAAATATTAGAAAAGATTGTACTTAACGTTGGTGGAGATATCTCAAAATGTCATTTGATTCCTGGTGGATGTGCCAATCTTAACTATAAATTAATTAAAGCAGAAGGAAAAAGTACTCTCTTAAGAATTTACATAAGAGATCCTGATGCAGCATATCGTGAACGAAAATTATCTGAGTTGACAAATATTTTCTTGCCAGTTCCTAATTTTACAGAAATAATTGAAGAGCACGGCTATACAATTTCTGTCATTGAATTTATAAAAGGCATAACGTTACGAGATTTGCTGTTAAATTATCCAGGGATCTCTATAGAACAGATTATGTATGAAGTCGGATCACATCTTAGTAAGTTACAAAAAATAAGATTTCCACAAAGTGGTTTTTTTGATAAAGACTGTAATATTAAAGAGACTTTAACGTTATCAATGCTTAACAAATATTTTTTGGAGGTTGTTACGTCTGATAATTTCAAAAAATATATATCACATCAGTCTCAAAAATTCATTACAGCTAATTGTGCTGCTTTTGCTAAGGTTTTAGATGATATTTCTGGCAGAGAATTAGTTCATGGTGATTTTGACCCTGCTAACATTCTTATGAAGAGATATGAAGGCTCTTGGCGTGTAAGTGGAATACTAGATTGGGAGTTTTCTCACTCAGGAACCTATCTATTAGATGTGGCTAATATGTTACGTTACGGGCATAAGATGCCTTCTACATACCAAGATGGATTTCTGAAAGGTTTAAAAGATGGAAATGTCAAAATACCGAATAATTGGCAAGAGCTTATTTTAACATTTAATTTACTATCAGTATTAGAGTCGTTAACTAAGATAAAGGCATCCTTAATGCCAAAAAGATTAGCTGATACACAAGAATTAATAGAATATATTAGCCGCAAGTTAGCAGTGCATTATGCTTAATAAAATTGATGTGGTTGCATATCAAGATAATTGGCCAAAAATATTTGAAAATGAGCGAGAAATTATACATGCAGCTTTATCGGGAAATATCCAACAAATAGAGCATATTGGGTCGACTGCTATACCTGGGTTATCAGCAAAGCCAAAGATAGATATTTTAGCAGTAGTAAATAGCTTGCCTGGCTCTATTCCTATGCTTGAAAATGGAGGTTATCAATACAAAGGTGAATATAATATTCCCTGCCGATATGTGTTTTCAAAAAAAAAACCATTTGTAATTAATTTACATGTATCCAGTATAGGACATGGTTTTATTGGCCTTAACCTTAGCTTTCGAGATTATTTGTTAACACATCAAGACACTGTTGAAGAATACCAAAAATTAAAATATAAGTTATTAAGAAAACAAAACATATACAAAAAAAATAATGGATTTTCTAATTATAATTTAGGTAAAGATAGGTTTATTAAGAAGGTTTTATCTAAAGCTAAGTTTAATGAGTATTGCTTGAATATTTGTACACATTATCTAGAGTGGGATGAATTTTACCTAGCTTGTCCAAACTACAATAAAACTAATTTTTCTGTAAATATTAACCAGCCAGGAAAGGAAGATAATAGATTAGCAGTAGTGCTCTATTTGGGAGTGAAAATGGTAGCATTTGGAGTTGTTAATTTTAGCATGATGATTGGGGCAGTAGAGGTCGTACAATCTATAGAAGAAATTCATGCAAAAAAAATGCATACAATTTTGAAATATTGGTTACAGCATCGAGGATAATAGGTAATTCAGAATTAAAGCTACATAGTTGGTTATATGACGTCGCCCTGTAGTTGGTTATATCTCTTTCTTTGTGATATATATTATTAGGTAGTAAGGATATATTTACTCTGGTTATAAGATATAGTTTTGTTAAAAATGGATAATATTTAAATTACATGGAGTTGTGATGTCAGTGGCAGAAGATGAAGTAAAACAAAATATATCAGTGACAATAAAGGCGCATGCTTTTAATAAGACAGATGAACTAGTTAGATTATTTGCCAATCATAGTCATACTAATATTTTTATTTTTGAGGCATGTACTTTTTCAAAAGTCAATCTTGTAGTGGCGATACGGTCTTGCCTTGATGCCAGAAATGAAGTGAATACCATAGAATTGGTTGATTGTGATTTTTCACAACGAGCTATAGATGAGCTTTATTCAAATTTACAAACATCTGAAAGTAATGAAAAATTAAAAGTGAATGTCATACAAGGTGATACTATTTATACTATTAATAATCAGTATGTTGTAAATGCATTCATGCCAACTTATAATATTTTGCAGAGAAAAGTACCACTGATTGAGGTTCCACTATACTCGCATAGCCAGGATGATTCTTATAAAGAAATAGACGGTGGTGATCCTGGTAATGGAAAAAAAACAAACAGAAGATGGTGCTGTTTTTAAGTGAAATACATTCAGATATCTCCGGTTATATGTAGAGAACTTGTATTATTTATTAGGAATATAATCAATGAATATGATTAACATTGAGATGCCTAATAAATCTTTTGTGTGCAGCTGAAAAATATTTAATTATTCCCAGATAGACTTTTATCTGCTGCCTCATTATTTACACACTTTAATATTCTTGATGGGTTTTTTGTCATTACTAAAATATTACCTAAAATAACTAATAGTAGACCAATAAAGTCTGCTGTAGACCATTTGTATCCTTCAAAAACAGAAGACACTATAAGTGCAACCACTGGAAATAATACTGTTGTATAAGATGCAAGTTCCGAACCGATATTTTTAATAAGCTGTAGATAGCACAAAAATGCTACAGTTGATCCTGCTATAGACAAATATAATAAAGATGCCCAGTACGTCATATTACTCGGCAATACAAAGTGGCTAGATTGATATATTGTATAAATAAACATAGCTAATGTTCCATAGAGCATTCCTATAGTCATAGAGGGGATGATTTCTAGACCTTTACTATTGTTGCGCTTACTGATGGTGCTACTTAGAGAAAAGATTAATGTACCCACACAAGATAATATTAATCCATTTACAACCTCATTTCCTAAGCTAACACCTCTTACTTCATGCCAAAAAAAGACACATAAACCACTAATTCCTGTTAATGCTCCTATAACAACATTGAGGCTAGGCTTTTCCCGAAAGAAAATAAAATTATAAAAAATACTAAGAAAACTTACCCCTGAGAATATTACTGAAATTACTCCCGAAACAACATAATTTGCTGCATTATAGACAAACAAGAAATGCAACGAGAACATTGATAATCCAAGTAAGCATAAAAACATGTGATTTGTGATGCTAAATCGTAATGAAAGCTTCTTGATTTTACATAAAATTAGCAGAAAGATAGCTGCCAAAGCACTTCTATATAAGATAGAAATCTCATCAGGAGCATGACCAATTTGTAGCTTTATGGCAAACCAAGTAGTTCCCCATATCATAACTGTAAAAATATATAAAATCACATTGTTCATACTTAGCCTTAATATTATTTTTTCAACTTGAAGAATTCAAGAAAGTCAGCAAAGGAAGATAATGCTCTAACCATCTAGCATAAGTCAACAGATTTATATGAATATTTGATGTATTTGTTAATTATATAAAATAGTTATGCAAATATAGAATAGGTTCATATTAGTCCAAACGTTTTTTGAATCTAAATGTTGAGATAGATAATACTAATATTGAAAAACCAATATTCCAAATGATGTCGTGATGTAATCCTGAAAAACTAGCATCTCTTAAAACTACCGATCTTATCATCCTCATGAAATGTGTTGCTGGGAAAAACTCAGCGATCCATTGAGCAATTTTTGGCATTCCTTCATAAGGAAACATAAATCCTGATAATAAAATGGATGGCAGCAAAACGAATATGGTCATTTGCATAGATTGTAATTGAGTTTTGGCAATCGATGAGATCAGTAATCCTAAAGTTAAACTAGTGAAAATAAATAACAAGCCAACTATGAAAATATTATGCAGACTACCTGAAATTGGGACATCGAAAATAAAATGTCCAAGTGTTAAAATTAATGTCATTTGTAAAAGACCTATGAATATATAAGGAATAATTTTACCTATCATTAATTCTAGTGAGGAAACTGGTGTCGAAATAATAAATTCTATATTGCCACGTTCTTTTTCTCTGACAATTGCTGCTGATGTAAACATTACCATCGTCATTGTTAGAATGATCCCTATTAGACCAGGAACAATATTAACTACTGAGCGCTTTTCTGGATTGTATAAATTAACCACTTCAAAATTTTTAGGTTTTCGATTTTGTTCTTTAGTAAACACATTAGCATCTATTACTGGCATATTAGAAATACTGCTAATTGCACTAGCTATGACTGTATCTGTTCCATCAACTATCCACTGAGCTAAGGGGCGATTTTCAATATCAAATTGTGATGAATTTTCAAGAGAAGAAAACACTCTTTTTTGAATCATACGGGTGGGTAGATCGCTAGGTATATATAATATTGCACGTATTTTCCCCTCGGATAAAGATTTTTCAGCTTGGTAAATAGAGTTGTAGCGTTTAGTAAATTTAACAACTTTAGTTGCCTCTATTGATTGAGATATGTAACGGCTTAAAGTCGTACTGCTAAAATCAACTATAGCAACAGGAATATTGCGGACGTTAGTGTTAATGGCAAAGCCAAAAAGCAATAGTTGAATGACAGGTATCATAATGATCATGCCAAATGTTAAATTGTCTCTGGAGAGTTGTTTGATTTCTTTGAAGGTTATGGCAAGTGTTCTATTAATAGAGTTAATCATTTTTAATGCCTGTGAAATTAACAAAAACATCCTCTAAGCTAGGCCTTACTTTAACAATATTTTTCATGCTTGTTTCTTGTTCGCCAACATACGATATAGGGTCATCTATAGACTTATCTACTAAAATTCTTAGCCTCACCCCTTGTTGTGCTATGGATTTAATGCCATCAACAGTTAAAAGTGAACGTTTCAATTCACGCAAATTATCACCATCTGCTTCTATTATATTTACCCCCATGTTATCCATCAATTCTCTTGGGGTTCCTTGTGCCATAAGTATGCCTGCATCTAATATTGCTAGTTCGTGACATCTTTCAGCTTCATCCATGTAATGAGTTGATACTAATATAGTGGTCCCTTGTTGGCACAGATCGAATAAGCTTTCCCAGAAATCTCTGCGATTTTCAGGGTCAACTGCAGATGTTGGCTCATCTAAAAATAGTAATTTAGGTTTATGTAATACTGAGCACGCTAGAGCTAATCTTTGTTTTTGGCCGCCACTTAAACCATGAACAACTTGGTTGGAAATAGTAGAAAGATTATAAATTGATAGCAATTCACTAACTCTTTTTTTTGCATCATATCCTCTTAAGCTGAATATTTTAGCTACAAATTGTAAATTTTCCAAAATGGTTAAATCAGTATAAAGAGAGAACTTTTGGGTCATGTAACCTATTTGTAATCGCAATTTTTCAGTATCTTCTGGTAATTTGTAGCCGAGCACTTCTACTTTACCTTGATTTGGTAATAATAATCCGGTAAGCATTCTAATAGTTGTAGATTTTCCACAACCATTTGGTCCTAAAAATCCATAAATACTTGCTGTGGGGATTTTAAGACTTAAATTGTCTACAGCTTTTTTTTTACCAAATATTTTGGTTATAGATTCAGCTATAATGGCATGCTCACTCATTATAGATTAACTTCCACGGGAACACCGCTGGGTAAATTACTTGATGCCGATGGTAATTTAATTTCAGCTAAGTAAACTAATCTTGATCTGTCTGTTTCTGATAGTCCATAGTATGGGGTGAAACTAGGTTGAGTGGCAATTTTATCTATGATCCCTACTTCAGTTTTTGCACCATCTATTGATACCGACACTTTATCTCCAGAGTGTAATTCTGTTCGATAAGTTTCAGGAATATAAATTCTAGCAAATGGAGGTCCATCAGATAAGAGTATAGCTGTTGGGGAGCCAACACTTACTCGTTCACCTATATTCCATGGAAGTGCTTCAACAACTCCATCTCTAGTGGCAATTATATTTAATTCGTTTGCTTTTTGGATGCTTATTTGTAGTGATGCATTCGTTGCAGAGACTTTTGCTTGTGCTTCTGCTAGATCTTCTTTTCTAGCACCATTAGTGAGTTTTAATAATTGCTCATATGCATCTTGGTGTTGTGCTTGTGCAGAATCAAATTTTGCTTGTGCTTTATCAAGCTCTGATTTAGGTTGGACTCCGTCTTGAACTAAAGCTAATTCTCTTTCTAGAGTTTTATTTTGATAGGCAAGCTCAGCTTTGGCAGAGGTTAAACGCGCTTTGGCTGCGGCAATATCCTCTTTGCGAGCACCATTCTTTAGTTTTGTAAATATTGCGGTTGCTTCATTTAGTTTGGCAGTGGCTTCTTGAACCTTTGCTTTAGCTATGGTGTCGTCTAATTGAACCAATAGATCGCCAGACTTAACAACATCGCCTTCTTTAACTAAGATATTAGTAATAAGTTGATTGTCAGTGGCAGTTAGTAGAATACGTTCTCTTTCAAGACTACCTAGAGCTATATTATCTTCATTGCTAGGCGTGCAAGAGCTCATTAGCAAACACATACTTGTTGCTAATAATTTTAATAAACTAATAGATGAGTTGTGCATAAGCTAGGCTCTAGAAATCAATTACCTTACCTATAATATTATGTTAAAAATTTAGGAAAATCGATTTTTACAACAAGGAGCCGAGTCTATTACCCTTAACCTCACTGAGTCCGAGGGGTAACTTTGTTTGTGGATAGATGATATTATATTGAAACTTGAAGGCCAATGCCAAAAGACATAGAGTTTTTAATTTTTATTTGTGTAGGTAAATCTGCGCGTTCGCTAGATTTTGGTTGTAATCTAGACAAATTTCTCCAGGTGCCAGTGCATCTTACTTTCACCGTATCATAGAGTTTGTATGTGGCACCTAGACGTATGCTAGGGATTAATTTCCTTTCTTTAAAAGTTCTTTTTGAAAGTTCAATATCTGCTTGCGCTGGAAGTCCAGGGAATTCATCATCAATTACTTCTAATTGAGCCGTGATTTTAGACCAAGATAAACCTAGGGCAGCAAAGGCTTCTAAATTTTGAATATAACCATCTAAAGGGAGATTATAACCAGCATAAAATGTTGACTGTTTTAGTTGGTATTGTGTATTAAGTACAATAAATTCTCCATTAAAGATCAGTATTGCACCAGGATAATAGTCTCCGGCTACTAAAGCGTTGGTTCGGTGATTTTTTGAAGATTGTTCGTAAGAAAACTCTCCAAACCAATTTTCACTAAATGTATGGCCAATAAAAAACTCCAAGCTTGTTGGATTTTCCTTAAATACCTTGCCGCCAAACTGTTCCTTCATTTCATAAGTATTTTTATTTAGGCTAGCCCCTGTGTATAAATCTAAATTAACAGCAGCATATGTTGATGGAGAGCCGGTAAAAAAAGTAATACTTAAAAAACTTACAAATATTTTCCTATTTAATTTCATATATTTATACTTTAAAATTATTATTCAATGGAGATGATTTTCAATGATATCACTGGTTTTGTCAACAAACATGCAGATTAGTTATCTGAATGAGTTGGGTGGCATGACAATAGGCTACTATATGAAGTAGACAGTATTTAAACAGCAACTAGTTTATCATTCAAAATTTTTAGCAATTAGAGTATAATTGCTTATATTCCACACAAAGAAGTTAGTGATCTGACGGTGGGGTTAAAATTATAATAATATCCAGTTGCGGTATCTAAATGTAAGCGGGAGACATAAATAATGCCAATGACAATTGCAGAACTCACTGCTACAAAAATAAGAGATTTATTATCAGATGATTGTGAAATTGTTGATAGAGCAATTGAGATTAATAATTTAATTTCATGTTATAAGCAATTAGAAGCTGATCACAATGGATTAAACGCCCAAGGTAAGAGAAAACTATTAAGAATAGCTTTGGCAAAAGAACCTGATTTATGTGGACTTAAAATTGAGGTATTTAAAACATTTTTAGCTGATGTTTTAAATGATGATGATGATAATGCCGAACATTTGTTTATTAAAGAAATGGCGCAAATAGAAGATGCATCACCAGTTACTTTATCTGAATCAGTAAAATCACTTCATACAGACAGCGAGTTTTTACGAATAATGGCTGACCATAGTAATTGTGACGCACAAATTTTAAATGATATATCGCAACGTACAGCGGGTGCAGATGAATTAATACTTACAAAAGATAGTGCTTCTGAAGAGACTTTGAGTCGCATAGCAGAAAGAATTGAAAATCTTTTATGTTTACAAGGTATGCTGGGATTGTCAGAACGATTATCCGTACCTGTGTTTTGCGCAATGCTTGTGAATCCTATTTTAAGAGCAAATACAGTCGCACAAAAATCTTTTCTGAGAGATTTTATGTCAACTGAACGATCTGTAATGTTACAGAGTGAAGCTGTTAGTGCATTTCTAACGAATGATGCAATGCTTGAGATCATGATAAAGAGTGATTTTTTATGTCTAAAGTCTTTAGAGCAAATTATTAATAGTACAGAGAGTCTTCCACTATTAAGAAGAATCGCATCTACATATAAAGGAAAATTAGTTAAAGTAGAGAGCTCTGTTGCTTTAGACCGTATAGTTTCTCGTCTTTATCCTGAGATGTTGGATGATGAATTTGTCAAAAATCCACATATCACTAAGCCGATACTTGTAAATATATTAACTAAAAGTGAAAATATAACAATAATGGGATTTCTTTCTCTAGAAAATATTAGAGATGATCTTGATCGTGATGTTTGTGAGGTATTCTTAAATCACAGGAAGGTACATCATGCCGAAAGCCTTAATGAAGATATCAGACTTATAGCTAAAACCACAAAAAATCCAATGATGTTGATGGCCTTGGTTGTAGAATATAAAGATAATTCAGATCTTATCCATGAAATAGTAATAAATCCAGAATATCTTAAAATTGAACTAGAATTGAGAGATGAAATTCTTGCCAATGAAAATATACATGCAGATACTTTATTGGTATTGGCTGAACAAGATGAGCGTCATGAAACACTTATTGGAGTTTGTCAGCACCCTAGTGTTACACCAAAAATATTAGACAGAGTTTGTCATAGAGCGCTGAGCTTTCCATTACCCTTGAATATGGTATTGTTAGAGTATATTGCGAATCATCCATTATCAGATGTACAAGTTTTAGATAATATGTTTGTTAGTGATGAGTTTGCAAAGAAAGATTGCCATCAGTTGCACCTGACTTTATTAGAGCATAAGGCACGCTTTGTGCATGAATTCGATTGGGACTTAATTATCCAAAGCACTGAGTCCCCTGTTCTTCTTCACTTAATAGAAGAGGTAGTAAACATAGATGATACTGCTCTTTGTAATTTAATTGATAATGTACATTTATCAACAGAAACTTTATTGCGGATAGTAACTGAGCGATTAGCAAACAAAAACGGAATTATTAATGATTCTCAGCTACGGGAAATTGCCGGGCATGAGCATGCCAATGAGGATGTATTTTCCGAGATAGTTAGAGATAGTGAAAAAGTATGTTGCAATGCTAGATTAAAAGTAATTGAGAGAACAAACAATACTAAAACTATAGTAGCTGCATTACATAATCTTGGAAAGTTTAGTACCAGAGCTATAGCTACTCTTGGAGGTAAAGGATCAGATGTTGTAACTGTAGCAGTACTTGAGGCAATATTAGATAATTTAATTATAAGTAAAGAACAAACTCATTATGATGACATTGATTTTGTGATTTCTCATCCAAATGGTACCCCACTATTAGCAAGTATTGCCACAAGAGAAATACTAGGGACATGTAATATAAGACATATTCTAGAGCATGCCAAAGATGATGCAACACTTCAAGCGCTACTTACCAGAGAAGAAATTAAGTTAAATGCAGGTTACTTGAGTGAATTAGCACATAATATACATGCATCTGAACAAACTAAATATAAAGTACTAGCTTGTAAATGTGCATCTCAAAATCTTGTATCTTGGATATATGAAAATATTGCCTCTTTGTCTGAGGCAATTAAACCTAGTATGCTTGTAGCTATTTCACAACATATAAACACTAGTAATGCAGTGTTATCTAGCATTGTAAGTTCTACAGATCGTATAGATATTATACAATATAGCCTGACTAATCCTAATGCTAATAGTTGTGGTGATGTTTTTGATGCTGCTTTAGAAAAGAATATGGTGGAAATTGATAAGTTTCTCGCCAATCATTCAAAGACACCACTCCATTGCCTGCATGCAATCGTAGCACGAAGAAATTCAGTAGAATACTTTGAGCTTCTCTTGAATCATGAAAATTCTGATGATGAGGTTAGAGGAGTATGTCGTGTGGCATTAGAGAGACATAGGATGGATTATAGCAGTCAAGCAGTTAAGTCAGCATTATTAGTGTTGAAACCGTTAAGTTTGTCGGCATCTGATCAAAACACCTTGGCTACAGTTATTGATAATATTGGGCTAAGAGCGTTAACTCCGCAGGAAAGAGAGGTTATAGCATCTGCAAGTCCCGCAGTAATTCAGATTTTGCGTGAGGAAAAAAGGAAAAAATCTAGATACTAATATAATTAAATTGTGGTATGTCAAAGTTTCATGAGTAGGTTATGCTAACCTAAATATGGTTACAATTGTATATGGTTATAATGTATGTGTGCAATCGAGAAAAATGAAATAAATATTGAAAGCATCAATTTTGCAGCATTATTATTGGTTGATGGGAAAATAAAAAATGTCAATATACGCCTATTAGAACAGTTAAATTATCTTTCTACTGATAAAGCTGATATGGCAGAAACTAATTTTGGCTCTTTGACCAATAATACTATCGATATTGCAATATCGGATAAAATCACCCTATATACTAAATCAGGTGTGGAAACATTTTTTAATGTTTATCATCTTTTTAATAATGAAAATATTTATGTTTTATATGATAGTAAGGCCATTATACAGTCGGTAGATAATGTTATTGTAAACCCATCGGGTAAGGCTGGTACTAGAGGGAGCTTAATTAAAAAATTAAATTTATTGTGTAAAAATAAGAACAACAATTTCACGCTTATGGGACTAAATATTAGGTCATTTACCAATATAAATAATGTTTTAGGGTTCACTATTGGTGATCATATTCTCAAAGAGACCGCCGCTAGGATGAATAGGTTGGCACCTGAAAATAGTGAAATATTTAATTTATGCTCAGATGTATTTGTTATCTTGATTAAAAAAGAAATGACAAAAATAGAACTTAAGAGGGAAGTGAAGAAAATAGTACATGGGTGTGAAGAAGAATTTTTCATTAACAATAGATCTATTAATTGTAAATTTCATATTGGGGTTTTAACTTTTCCTGGTTCAGGTGTCAATTGTGATGAATTAATTAAGCATTTAAACTTTTCACTACGGAAATCAAAATCATCAGGATTAATACAATATTTTTACCATGAAGACTATAAAGATTATGATTTATATCTAGATGTTGTTAGTGATTTAGAAAGTGCTATTGATAATGAACAGTTAACTATCGTCTATCAACCTATAGTATCTTATGAAAATGGTGAGTCTAAAATTATTAGTGCTGAATCATTAATACGATGGTTTCATGATAAATATAAGTTTATACCACCAGACTATTTTATCAGAATTGCTGAAGATATTGGTTTGATTGATAAAATAAATTTATTTGTATTTAAAAAAGTCATGGCAGACTTAGATGCTATGACTATTCCTGCAGAATGTACAACTTTTAAAATGTCGATTAATCTCTCACTAAGAGTACAAAATATACCATCACATTTATCTGAAATCAGCAAATTAGTACGATCATATATTCCTAAAGATGAGAGGGTTAATTTACAAATAGAATTTACTGAAACAGCAATTTTTAAAGATGAAAGTAGTAAGCAAATTCTTAGGATGTTTATGCGTGAATGTAAAGCAAAAGGTATATATTTTGCTATGGATGATTTTGGAGTAGAGCATTCATCAATTAATCGATTATTAGAATTTCATTTTGATGTAATTAAAATTGATAAGCAATTCATACAGCGCATCGGTGGTTTCGATGATGTAAATACTATTTTTGTAATTGAATCAATTATTAATCTAGTTAAAAATTTAGGTTGTAAAGTAGTAGCTGAAGGTGTTGAAACTATGGAGCAGGCGGAGATTTTGAATAGTTTTCAATGTGATTTATACCAGGGCTACCTATTTTATAAGCCTTTATCTTTTGATGACTTTATTGATGTTTTAGCGAACGATTAAATTGCGATTGACATTTGTATAGGGTCATAAAATTGATTTTAAGATTGGTGTGAGATTGATTATATTCCTCAAAATAAACACTTCTTAATGGCTATGACGCTATACGTTCAGTATTATATTTATATGTATTCTTTGCTAATAATATCGATATATTTAGGATGTATTAATAATGACTAGAGACACATAGGATGTGAATGAAGGTAAGGAAATGTTAGGCTATAGCTTAGGTTTTTTCTTCTTTTCTTCCTCAGATGGAGGAGGGGTTGGAGGTTTATTCGCAGCTGGAGGAGGCTTGGCAGCTTTTTGCGCAGGTTCAATGGGCTTCATCTTATCAGGATCAACCCCTAAAAATAAATCGCTTGTTAAATGTTTATCCATGCGTTGGGTTATTTGTTTATATGTTGGTTGCTCTATTCCTTCACTTTTAAGCTCTTTCTCAAGATGTTTGCGGAACTCCTCTTGAACCATGGGCGATAGCACTGGATCCAGCTTATTTGTTCTTATTGCCCCAATGGTTTTCATTAATGTGTCCATATCACTGACTTCTTCAATGATGATGGTTCTGTTTTTAGATTTTTCGACTATTTTCTTTTGAAATTCAATAGCTGTAAGCAAAGATTTATCTGTAGGGTTTTGGATGATTGTTTCTACAGAGCCGTTTGAGTAATTCAATTCAATAGCATATGCATGGTTTGCTTCATGATCGTAACCAGCGATCGTTACTGTATTATCTTCTTGCTTAATATCCATTGCTTTATAAAAGGCACTGCCTTCTGAGGCAAAAGTATCTAAATACCCTTGTTCATGAGTTTTAGCATCAGGGTTCTCCATAGCTTGTAGTGATTTTAACTCTTCTATCCACTGGCCAGAGATATCTGTCCAATCTTTTTCTGCTAATCTTCCCTGAGAAGTTGAAAATTTAGAATATTGTTCATTGAATTTACGATTACTTGCATGTTGTCGTGCTAGATATAAAGCAAAATTTTTGTATTGTTCCTGTTGCAATCTAAATGGTCCATCATCATCAAAACCTTCACTACCATCCCCCATGTCTGCTTCGAGCATTCCCGGCTTCTTACCTCCAAAGCTAGCTTCTAATGCAGATCCTGGCCTGCCATGAGTAAGATCAACAGTAACACCTGGGGCACTTGACTTTTTACCAATATTTACTGAAACTCCAGGGCTGTTAGTACCGCTATCAGGACCACGTTTCTTTCGTATTCCTACGGGGCTGGGGCTATCTGCAGAGGGACTGTCAACATCAAAGCTTATGGATGTTGAGGGAGGAGTTTCATCAGACATAATAAATATCTACCATAATATACAAGTTATTAGTTAGACAGTCGTTGTGCTTTTAGGTTCATTATTTATGTGTGTACGTACTGCTTTATTAATTTCTGAATGAAGGATTCAAGATGATTATGTGAGGTATAATGTTAAAGTATCCATTTCCTATATCTAGGGCATGAAGTACTTTTATTAAGATATATTAATCCCTTAACTGAGCGAACAATGATTCTAAATATTGTGAATAAATAAATTGAAATAGATAAAATCATTGGTGCCCATAGCCAAGATGTACTTGCATCGACAAGATAACTAGCAAAAACAAAAATAAAGTAATAAGCTAGACCAAAAAATCCGCAAGTAATAGCTAAATATATGGAAAAGCACCAGAAAGTTCTTATTTGAAAATCATAATGACTTTGTAACCATTCAGGTGTATCTTCATCTTTTGCATAATAGGCAATAATTATACCAATTATTGCAGGAATTACACCGCAAAATAATGAAAGGATATATAATAAATAAGTTGATATAGCCAAGACAGTGGAAGTATTTTTTTTATTCTCAGTCATTGCGTAATCTCCAATCCTCATTCTGTGAAAATAAATCAGATATTTATTTTGCTATTTGGTGCATAGATACCATCTGATTTTCATGTGTACATTAGATGGTAGTCTTGAATTGATTAGTAATAATAAGTATTAAATTTATATTGTGGATTTATATACTGTTTGTCCAATATCCGTTCGGTAAAAAGATGAAGGCCAATGAATTTTATTGGCTATTTCATAAGCTTTATCGCTAGCCTTTTGCAGCGTTTCAGCCGTATTGGTAATATTTAAAACTCTACCACCGTTTGTAATAATTTCATGATTTTCATTGTATTTAGTACCAGAATGGAAAATAATGCTATTATCATCATCATTGAATTTGTCTAAGCCAGTGATAACTTCACCTTTTGGATATTCAAAAGGATAATTGTTAGAGGCCATAACAATGTTAACACTCGGCTGACTTGACCAGTCTAGTGAAATATTACTAAATTCATTTTTCATCACTTGATTAATTACTACAAATAAATCTGAATTAAGTCGATGTAAGATAACTTGAGTTTCTGGATCACCCATTCGTGCATTATACTCTAATACCATCACTTTATTATTATGGATCATTAATCCTGCATATAAAAATCCTTGATAATCGATCCCAAGTTTTTTCATGGCATATAAAGTTGGTGTAATAATTTTTGTTTCAATATAATCTTGCATCTTGTCATCGATATATGGTGATGGTGAGAATGCGCCCATACCTCCGGTATTTGGACCTTGATTATCGTTATCTCTAGCCTTGTGATCTTGACTTGATACTAATGGAACAAACGAAGTACCATTAACCATAACCATATAACTTGCCTCTACTCCTTCGAGAAACTGCTCAATTATAATTTTATTACTAGAGGCACCAAAAGCATGTTGGTTTAGCATGGTGTCAATAGCAGTAATAGCTTGTTTAAGATCCTCAGCAATTACGACACCTTTGCCTGCAGCTAATCCATCAGCTTTAATAACTTGAGGAAATAAGCATTGATGGAGATATGATTTAGCTTTATCGAAATTAGTGAATTCTTGATATTGAGCTGTTGGGATATTATTATCTTGCAATAGTTTCTTACACCATGACTTTGAGCTTTCAATTTGTGCACCTTTGGCACATGGGCCAAAGCATGAAATATTATGTTCTTTAAATTTATCAACAATACCTAATGCAAGAGGTAGCTCTGGTCCAACAATACATAAATCAATATTATGTAGCTTGGCAAAGTTGATTAAATTTTCAATGTTTGTAGTACTAATCTCTATATTTGTAGTTTTAGCAAGCTGAGATGTTCCCGCATTTCCTGGGCATACAAAAATTTCATTTACATGGCTAGATTGAGATATTTTCCAGGCAAAAGCATGTTCTCTGCCTCCAGACCCAATAATTAAAACTTTAGCCATTTAATGCATCCATCCGTTGTTGTAACCAATTTTTTAGCAAAGTAGAGTTATGTTCACTAAATATTAATCCAAGCTTAGTACGTCGCCATAAGATATCATCAATGGTACAAGCCCATTCATTTTCAATTAGATAGTTTACTTCACGTTCATATAAGCCATGACCAAAATTACGCCCCATGTCAGACTCTTGATTGACATCACTTAAAAATAATTTAGAAATTGTACCGTAATTATCAAACCATCGGGTAACTAATTCTTTTCCAGCCCATCGATATGAATTTAGTAAATCGGATAAATAATTTTCAGAGCAAAAGCCAGGAAATGTACATTGGTTAGGGCTTGCTGGGGTTTTATCAATTTTCTGCTTAATAATCTTTAAGACTTGTAAAGATAAACTTTCAAAAGTAGTTATTTTACCACCATATACACTAATAAGTTGAGCACCATTATTAGCAATAGTTTCAATTTTATGTTCTCTAGATGTTTGAGTTAAGTTTTCATTATTTGAAATCAGAGTCCTAACACCAGAATACTCCCAAACAATATCACTAGTGGTTAGCATAGTTTTGAAATTATCATTTATAGCTTCCAAAAGATATTGATGTTCAGTTGATGAAACTAAATGTGAATTATCTAAAGTATCAATTTTTATCTCAGTAGTACCGATAAGAAGATATTTTTCAAGGTAAGGGATAAGAAATATAATTCTATTGTTGGCTACAGGAATAAGAAATGCTTTGTTGTGCGTATAAAATTTTTTTATTACTAAATGGCTGCCTTTGACCCAGCTGATATCATATTTGGATTTTGATTTGCTAATAAGCTCATGTGTTTGTTTAGCTCTTACGCCAGTTACATTTATTATGGTTTTTGTATTAACATTATGCATAACGCCGTTATGTTTGAATTTAACATTCCAAGTTGAATCTTGGTTAGGAGTATAATTAATTGGGGTTGCATTAGTTAGAATAGTTGCGCCATGATTTCTAGCATCAATGGCAGTTAAAATAACTAATCTGGCATCATCCTCCTTCGCATCATAATAAGAAACAGATTTTCCAGAATTTTCTTTTAATTCAGTAAATTTATTTAAATTAATGAGTGTTGATTTTGGTAATATAGATTTTTTACTAAATAAATCATAAATGAACGTACCGATTCTTGTAAGCCAAAGTGGTCTGGAAAATTTATTTCTAACAATAACAAACTCTTGAGGTTTAATGAAATAATTGGCTTTGCGCATTAAAGAATTTCTAGCATTTATAGACTCAAATACTAAATTAAATTGATAATGCTCAAGATATCTTAACCCTCCATGTATTAGTTTGGAGCTTGATGATGAAGTTTGAGAAGCTAGATCTGATGTTTCTAATAATAATGTATCGAATCCAGAACGAGAGCTTTGTGCTGCTATTCCTATGCCATTAATGCCACCACCTAAAATCAAAACATCATAAGTTGATACAATTTCTTCCACAGTTTTAACCCTTCTATAATAGAGATGTTGGAGGCAATAGTTTTCAATATCATGAATCACCTCTAATTACAATTAAACAGATTTTGTAGAGTTCTATTAATTTCATTATATAGTTAGTGACGAAATTGCCTTGTTCCTGTATGGATTAATACCAAATTATATTGGTTAGCAGTTTCAATAACATCTTTATCTTTTATTGAGCCTCCAGGTTGAATAATGGCGGTAATACCGGCATTAGCTGCAGTGGTAATATTATCTGCAAAAGGGAAAAATCCATCCGATGCCATTACTGCTCCGGTAGTAGAAAATCCACCTTGTTGTGCTTTTAAGATGCCTATTTCGCTACTGGCAATTCTGCTTGTCTGTCCATTACCAATACCAATAGTGCAGTTATTTTTCACATAGACTATGGCATTTGACTTAACATATTTAGAAACTTTCCATGCAAATATAAGGTTAGATATCTCTGATTTAGATGGCTGTTTATTTGAGACAACTGTGAGTTGAGCATCAGACAATTTTGGTTGTGAGCTTTGCTCTAGAATACCGAACAAACAACTACGTGTAGATGTGTGTTGTTTGAAATTTTGTATTTGAGTTAAATTATAATCAATGATCCTAGCATTCTTTTTGGTTCGGAAGCATTCAAGAGCCGCATTAGTGAATGTAGGAGCTAGCACCATCTCAAAAAATTGATTTTCTATAATAGTGGTTGCAGTATCTGCATCTACTGAACAATTAAAAGCAATTACACCACCAAATGCTGAAGTTGGATCTGTAGAAAATGCATTTTGATAAGCCGTTTGTGTGGATGTTCCGATAGCGACTCCACAAGGTGCAGCATGCTTGACAATTATACAGGCAGGCTCACTAAACTCACTAATACAGGAGAGGGCACAATCAGCATCAAGATAATTATTATAAGATAGTGGTTTACCATTATATTGAGATATGGATATATCATTGTTTTTTATAAGTGTTGCATTTTGATTTGGATTTTCGCCATATCGTAGCGAAGATATATTATCAGTTAGGTAATTGTAAATACATTGGTCATATTTTGCAGTTAATTGAAACGCAGTTGTAGCCAATTTTTTTCTGGTTGTTAGCGGAATATCTTCCCCCGCATCTAAGTACTGTATAACATTGTGATAGTCACAATCTTGAGTAAGAACAGTTACACGAGCATGATTTTTTGCTGCAGCACGAATTAGAGATGGTCCTCCAATATCGATATTTTCAATGGCATCATCGTAGCTTGTATTTACATCTTGTATGACATCTTGGAATGGGTAGCAATTAACTACAACAATATCGATACTAGCAATATCATGTTTTGTTATTTCTTGAATATGGGCCAAGTTATCTTTATGTAAAATACCAGCAAATATTTTATGGTTTAGGGTCTTAACCCTACCATCTAACATTTCAGTTACACCACTATAGTCTTGAACTTGAATGACTTCGATTTCATGTTCAGTACAGAATTTTGCAGTGCCACCAGTAGAAAATATAGTATAGCCGCTTGTTTTTAGACTTTTTAATAAAGGTAATAATCCAGTTTTGTTTGAAACACTAACTAAAGCTGCCTTGCTCAATTTCCTTCTCCTCAGTAATATTATACTTTGCAATTAGTTTTCTTAGAGTATTACGGCTTAAGCCTAACCATTTGGCGGCTTGGCTTTGATTACCGTTTGCAAAATTCATTATACTTTTAATTAAGGGTTTTTCTACTTCGCGAAGGACTAGTTCATAAATGTTATTTACTTCAGTTCCCTCTAAGTGTTGGAAGTATTCAGACATTGATTGAGTTATAGACTCTGCAATTGGGGTTTTATTTTCTATCGTTACTGACATCGTTTGCTTCTCTTTCCTTGAAGTTGACTTCATCAAAAAATAAATTGATGGCATATATTTGTTCTAAGCATGTTTCTATTCTATTAAATTCATGCCTGAACTTTGCTCCAGAATGTTGACCTTTGGTATACCAAGATACATGTTTTCTTGCCATACGGACACCAGAGTATTCACCGTAAAAATCATAAAGGTTATCTAAGTGGCCAAGTAGAATGTGTTTTACTTCTTCTGCAGATGGCTCGGCTAAAATTTCTTTAGTTTTATCATAGTGATTTAGTTGTTTAAATATCCATGGCTTGCCTTGTGCCGCTCTACCAATCATAACGCTATCAGCACCTGTTTTCTCTAAGACCAACGCCGCCTTTTCAGCTGAATCGATATCTCCATTAGCTATAACGGGGATGTTAATAGCATTTTTAACTGCACGAATAGTTTCATATTCAGCTTCACCCTTGAAAAAACATGAGCGCGTTCGTCCATGAATAGCTAGAGCTTGTATACCAGCAGACTCTGCAATTTTAGCAATGGAAATAGCATTTCTATTATCTTTATCCCAGCCTGTGCGAATTTTCAAGGTTACTGGTATGGCAACAGCATTAACCACAGACTCAAGAATATCTGCTACTTTTTTCTCATCACGTAGCAGAGCAGAGCCAGAAGCCATATTGCAAACTTTTTTAGCTGGGCAACCCATGTTTATATCAATTATTTGAGCTCCAAGATCTTCATTTATTTTGGCAGCCTCTCCCATAAGCTCTGGATCAGCGCCAACAATCTGAACACTAATAGGTGCATTTTCACCATCATGATTGGCTCTTCTTAGAGTTTTAGCGCTACCTCTTAATAAAGAAATTGAACCCACCATTTCTGATACAGCAAGACCTGCACCTTGTTCACGGCAAAGCTGACGAAATGGCCTATCAGTAACCCCAGCCATTGGGGCTAAAATATATTTGTTGGCTAACTTGTACGGGCCGATTTGCATCATTATCTCCAGTTGGTTGCGGTATTGTACACTGGTGCTCAACAAATGAACACCTGTAACCTTGATTAGCAGTATCAAGATTACAATTTATTTTGTTGTAAGATAAAGCAGTGCTTTTTATATCGATATTTTTTTAGGTATACTTCGTGTTAATGCTTTTTGTTCTAATTTTCGTAGCTTATCATCATATTTATCTAGTTTTTTATGGCATCTTTTCTCAAAATCGTGCATTACGGAGAATAAAATATGGCTTGTTTGCATTACTCTTTCCATGGAGTACGATTTTTGTAGAGTAGGATAATGAGGCCATATTTTTATTGTGGTATTGAGCTTAACTTCTATGACTTTAGATAGTATCTTTATAGCCTCAGCTCTTTCCGTAATACATTTTATAGGAATTTCGGTGCATGATTTCATAGATTTAGATAATTGTTTTTCATTACTAGCATAACGTTGAGAGCTATACTTAGAGCCTTGAGCAGTTAACCATTGATTTAAAGAAGGTATCTTTTGATGGGTAAAGATAATACCTGTATCGTGCATATCTATTGAACCATTTTTTATCCTGCAATCATATAATGTACTAAGCTTATTTATTATTTCTGTGCCTTCATAAGTTTTCCAAAAATCACCTCCTAAACGAGCTGAGCGGATCATGCATCTGTCACTAAAAAATCTACCACCTACTTCATTGCGATCCTCTGCATTTCTATAGCATCTCTCCAATGTTTTTTTTATCGAATAGTTTAGATGTCTTTCTGCAAAGGCACAGGTAGGTTTGTTTAAGAAGCCATGTGATTTTTTACTAACAAAATCATCAGAGACCACGCCATCAACTAGAGTATAACCGGCCCCTTTTATCTGTTGGTAAGTGCCAAGAGCTGCTGTACCATCAGTCACATCTATAAATGGTAAAAATACTTCACCAACACATGAAGACGTGCCACTAGAGTAATAAAAGGGCATACCATTTAGAACTAAAATTTTTCTTGAGATATTATATTTATCTATATATGTTGCTGTTTGAACGGTCATATTTGTACCTATTAATTGAGTAATACAGTAAATATATACTGATGTTATTATGTGCCTATAAAGTACTTTACTGGGTGCGTTAATTATGAATATAGCTTTTGATGATAAATAATCTAATTGATCTGCCATCAAGGCTACAATGCATGCCCTATCTAACTAAAGCTAACATGTATTTTTATTATGAATGATGATGAATTGTACACTAATGTTCAATAAATGAACACTGACAATATGAGTTTATTGAAATAGTTGTAATATCTAGGCAGTAATTTTAACGACTATTTAGGTATGAAATAATCTACTAAACTTGCAACTACACTTTCATTTGTTATTCAATAGTTGTTAGGAATTTGATATTACCAATCCAAATGAAAAGGCTTTGCAGCGTACTTTAACAAACGATGGTTAATTGAAGAATGTTGTTGGCAAGTGCCTCATGTTATTAATAGTACATCTAGCAGGAAGAAGATAATAATGCTTAAAGGTTATAAGGACATCTTAAATATATTCATATTTTTGGGGGTTATCTTTTTTTCTCACACAACAAAAGCCGTTGAGTTTGACAATTTGGTTTCAAAACTTAATATTGTTAATGTATCTGATACGATACAATTACAAGAAGAACTTAAACATGAAGATAAAATAGGTATATATGTAGGTTCTTTTGACCCCGTACATAATGGGCACATTGAAGCAATGGAGCAAGCATTGCAAGAAAAAAATTTACATTTTATTATTGTTTTAAGTAATACCCCGAGTAGAAGCAAACCAAGTAGAACGGATTACTCCATCAGACTGCACATGCTAAATTTAGCATTTATAGGTAATAAAAGAATATTAGTAGCAAACAATGAAACTGATGAGGCAATTAAAATACTCAAGCAACATCATAAATTAGTGGGAATTATTGGTTCAGATCAAGTTATTAGACACTTGAAAATTAACAAACCACCAAAACAATATGTGGATGAATGGTTCATCGTTACTCGTGATGCAGATCGAGAACATCTTCCTATGAGCCTAACAACTTTTTTTGGTAAACCTTGCAGTTATGCAAATAAAACATACTTACAGCAGCAACACTTAAGTTCCTCAGATATTCGTGATTTGCTCAGCAAACAAGAACCTTTTAAAAAAGGAAATCTATCTTTGCCTGTGCCAAAATCTGTTGAAGATTTCATATACAATGATTATTTGTATTCGAAATCAAAACATAATGTTTACAACACCTTGTATGATTTAACTAAAAAAATAGCTTATTATTAGATGAGGACAGCCTGGTATTCGTTAGTATGGCAAATAGATCTGGAATATCAGATAATATGATTTATGCAATAAAAAATAAATCGAAAGATTACAAATTTTTTGCCAAAATATTTGTGTCAGTTAAAAAAAATAAAGAATATGTTGAGGAGTTATCTGCTAACAAAATATTGAGCTTGGTTAGCAAAACTAGCAAATATTTGCTTGTTCCCAAAATATATCTTAAATATCAGGATGAAAGTTTCAATATTATTGTTCAGTCGACAGCACGAGGAGAAGAGCTTGGAAAAGTTATTATAGATGCATATTCCGACAGAAATGATGAAATGAAAAACAAGAAATTGTTGAATTCACTCTATGTTCTAGGAGTGTCTGTTTCTGAACTTCATAATTATAATGTAGTTCATACTGACCCACGGGAATCTTTAATTAAATATAGATTGTTTGAAAAAATAAACACCAAAATTGACGATTTAAAACTATACCCTAATATAATACAATTTCTCAACCTTAGTAAATTACAGTTATACTTTGAAAACCACTTGAGTTGGTATTCAAGTTTAAATCAGAAATTAAGTTATGTTCATGGAGATTTAAGTTTCAGTAATATATTTTTTGATCAAGAAAGCAATAAGATAACTATGATTGATGCTGGGGGACTCACATCCCATACTAAGGAACAACGTCCAATTGGTCTCCCCATCTATGAGATACATCAATTCAAGTCAAGCTTAAGACAGCTTCAAGGATTGAATGATTTAGATGATAGTTTTGTTGATAGTTTATATAAACAATTTGAATTAGGATACAATAAAAACATAAGTGCTTCTAGTTCTTATTCAAAAAATGAAAAATTTTCAATTGCTATTGGCTTTTAGTGTCATTAGGTAGTCAGTTGAAAACATTGAATGAAAGTCATAGTGTAGTCAGCAAGCAGGCAATAATACTTAGTATAGAAGAGATACAAAACAGTATTTCTATAATAATTTACAGTACTACTTAGGGGATAGGATTGGGCTTTAGCTTTAGCATGAGACTTAAAGGGTATTTCAAGATAACAAACCTATTAAATACTAAGAGAATATTTTTTATAGTTAGTAAGAGTGTGGGAAGATAATAGGTAACTCAAAATGTTTATGAACAAATAGAGAACATGTGTGTAAGCATCTTATTATATTTTTCTATGAAGTTTTATCTCTATAAGGCAATTAGGTTATTCTTTGCTGCTGCTGGCGTGTTCGTTCTGTAGCTGGAAGGCTCTCTTCATCCATATCAAGAATTGCAAATGGATTTGTTGTAAAGGAACAACGTGAGTGTTGAGGTGATGAGGCATAACTAGTTTTCTTTTGACACCTTGCTAAGCTGTCTCTTGTCATTTCATATAAAGATAAGCTGGTGCCTCCACCACTAACCTTAGAGATTACTGTTTCACCAGTACTGTTAGCGGTTGTAAAAGATTTTGTTTTTGTTGTAAAAGGTATGAGCTCTCGATATAAAGGCTCATTACGCTTTAAAGCTAACAGAAGAGCAGTATTATTACTGGCATCAGTGTCAAATAGGTTGGCCCCCTGTTCAACAAGAATTTTTGCTAACTCGCCGCGTTGATGAATTTCCAAGTCATTTCCAGAAATTAGCCTTAATAGTGGTGATAAATTATAATAATCAGGTGATTTATAGTTTATAGGAGTAGCACAATAGTCTAAATATGTAACGGCTATACACGCGAGGTGAAAACAATTTTTTTCTATAAGGAAGTGAATAGCATTATCTCTAACCTCTCCACCCTCTAAAATAGAGCAAACCACATGTAAAATTTCCACCATGTTTTCAATTGTGTCATCTAGCATATCACTAATGTCTTCTGCCATATCGTCTATGTCGCTGATGTCCTCCATGTTTTTCACAAGAATTCCATATAATTCAGTTAAGAAATTATTACTAGCAAATAGTTTGCTAGCGAGAAATTCAGCAGCAATCTCTGGCAGTTGTCTTTGAGATAGAAATCTATCAAAAGCCTCTTTTATTCTAGGGTCTTCAATATCATTATAAATAGATGTATTCCAGAATGAAAATAGTTCATCATGATTTTCATTAAATGGATCTAGTGCTTCAGCAATAGGTTTGAAATTTATATTAGTATAGATGGAGTGGGTTATAGCATAATTACCGGCTAATGTTTTAAAAAAACTACTTTGTAAAGAGCGACGTTCGTCATCAAGCGCTGTGGTAATAGCTATAGCAGTTAGGCTATGATCAGCTATTTCTGTAAGTCTAGCACTGCAATTATTTGCAACAGTAGTAGCTGTGCTATTACTATCACCAAATGTAATTATAAAATTCATCAGCTCAAGTAGTGGTTGTTTTGGAAGTGGTGGCTGAGCTAGTTCCAAATGTAATCTATTGATAACAAGATGAATCTCATCAACAAGAAAGGCATAACAATTAAGATGAAACTGCATGTTTGAGCTTATTTGTGTTTCTGGTAAAGAGGATAGAGCCAGGCCCCATATTTCGAAATCTTGAACATACTCTACAATATTTTCTAGGGTGTTTGATAAATCACCTAACACGGTTGCTTTTATTTGAAGGAGCATTGCAGTGCATACTTCATTTCTTTTGTTAATGAACGCTAACCGGTGCTGACTATTGGAGTGTGGTAAAACACTAAGAGTATCGAAACTATCAGCAATAAGTTGTAATAAATCGATTAATGTTGGTGGCGATATCCCTATGGGTTTTTGTATTGATGTGACTTTAGTATGTATTTCTTCTTGGGTGAAAGCCACAGTTCGTTGGTTTGCAGAGATAGTATCAATATTTACCATTTCATTTTTTATCTGGGTATATATTAGGGTGTGTGTTTTGGCAACATCTAAAGAAAAATCAGTACTGCTAGCGAGTAGGCCATGATCTTCTAAATCTCTTTCTTGCAATAATTTGATAATATCAGTTAAAGCGATAGTAAAATGATGATCACAATTTGCCTCAGCTATGAATGCTATGATGTCACTGAGAACAGTATTCCTAAATTCATTAAATTCCAAAAATGACTCTATATCAGTAATGGTTGCTGTAGCAAGCTTTGTTAGCTCTATACTACAATGGTTAAGTGTGGCTATGTTGTTTTCAGTTTTGCTTCCTACTAGGGGCTTGATCTTAGTTATAAGGGCATGAGTATAATCAAGATAGCTTTGCATTAAAGCATAGCGTTCCATATTTACAGTAGTCAAGATTGCACCATCGGTACTATCTTCTGGCATAGTAGTAGTTAAATTTAAAACTTCACTTCTGTTTTGATACCAACAAGGTAAGTGCGAGTAAGTAGTATCATCTTCATTGTATATTCTCTGTGCTAACTTAATGGCATTGCTTAGACAATATGCATTTACTTGCCCAACATTTGTTAAATAATTTATTATTTCTAGAGCCATTGTATGGTTAGGATTAGTTTCAGGGGAATTCATTGCAGGTGTTGCAATTCTTAGAGCCTTAATCTTGGAATTAAAGTTAATAAGCTCCTCTGCTGGTAGGCTTGGTGCATTTAAAAATAGTTCAGTTAGTTGTTCTTGGTATTTTAGTATTTCAGGTATTATTTTTTCTTCTAATTCACGATAACGAATGGTTGTGAATTTATTTACAATTTCAGAAAATAGACTTGAAACTATATTAGTATTAATCCCTAATCTATCGTTATGTTCTAACGATAATCTAAGTAATTTAACGCGAATACTAGAAGCAGCTACCAGATTAGGGTGTGTGTGAGTTATGGAACTATCATGCATTGTATCAGAAATTATTATAGTTAGAGAATGCAATAATTCATGTATGGAACGATAGTTATCTTCAGAAAGAACTATGAGATCTTTTAAAAATACTAGCATACGTTATGCCCAACTATATTTATTGATTATAGTTAAAAATTAACGTTTTTTTTTATGAAAGTAAATAGACAATCTCTTTAGAATAATTGGGAGAACTATTTATTGCCAGTTACAAGACACCAGTCATCATGAGATTTTACATTTAAATCTTTAAGAATAGGAGAATAGTAATTTATAAGGCGTTCTTGTTGATTTATTAATATGCCTGACATGGCTAGCTTGCCAGAATTTTTTAATAATTGTATAAATGTTTTAGAAAGATTCATTAGTGGCTCAGCAAGAATATTGGCAATCAAAATATCAGCATTTATATTTAACGAATTTATTTCTTCTACTCCTGATAGAGTATGTAATTGTTCTTTAGGAATATTATTCATGCTGGCATTTTCTTGAGTTGCAATTAGTGCTTGATTATCATGATCTATAGCAAATACTTTTTTGGCACCAAGAATACAAGCAGCAATAGCTAATATGCCAGAGCCACAACCAAAATCTATTATAGTCATATTTTTTAGTGGCTGATGTGCTAGCCACTCTAAACATAATTTAGTTGTTGGATGTGAGCCAGTTCCAAAAGCTAATCCAGGATCTAACGTCATAATTGTTTTATTGTCAGTAGGTTTGTCATGCCAGCTAGGATAAACCCAAAGCCTACCAAATTGTTGGGGTTTAAATTCTTGGCGAAAATTTTCTTGCCAGTCTTGTTCATGTACAGTATTGGTAGTAATGATGCTATTTAATGGTAGAGATAGAGTTTTAATGATTTGTGATTTTATTGTATCAATATTGATGTCTATATTTTTATCAAAGAGAGTTACCACTTTAATACTAGACCACTTTGGGGTCTGACCGAGTGCAAGTTCACAGTCAACATCAGGGGTGGTTTTATACGCTGCCTCTGATGTTGTTGAGAGTGCACCTATTTCAGCAAGAGTATCTGATAGATCATCAAATTCAATATTATTTGCATCAATAGTAAAGGTAAGTTCCCACCAAGATAGATCCATATTTTTAACTACTTAATTTTTTTTCAAGATAATGTATAGAAGTACCACCCTTTTGGAAATTAGGATCACGTACTAAATCATGATGAAGAGCAATATTGGTTTTTATGCCATCAACTACTATTTCATCCAAAGCATTTTTAAGTCGGCATAAAGCTTCTTCTCTAGAGTTGCCATGAGCAATTAATTTACCCAGTAGAGAATCATAATTGGGAGGTACACGATAGCTGGTATAAATATGTGAATCGACTCTTATTCCTGGTCCTCCTGGAGTATGAAAAAATTCAATTTTCCCTGGGGATGGCATGAAAGTTTTAGGATCCTCAGCATTTATGCGGCATTCAATACTATGTCCTGATATTTTTATATCTTCTTGTTTTACAGTGAGTTTTTCACCGGACGCCACAAGGATTTGTTCTTTGATAAGATCTATTCCTGTTACCATTTCGGTAACCGGATGTTCAACCTGGATTCTTGTGTTCATTTCAATGAAATAGAATTCACCGTCTTCGTATAAAAATTCAAAAGTTCCTACGCCACGATAATTTAACTCTAAGCATGCATTAACGCAACAAGTACCTATTTTCTCGCGTTGTTCTGGAGTAATGCCTGGTGCTGGAGTTTCTTCAATTACTTTTTGATGTTTGCGTTGCATTGAACAGTCTCGTTCACCAAGATGTACAGTATTACCTTGGCCATCAGATAAAACTTGGACCTCTATATGCCTAGGATTTTCTAAATATTTTTCCATATAGACTGTATCATTACCAAAAGCTGCGCCAGCTTCTGTTTTAGTTAATGATATAGCGGCAATTAAGGCTTCCTCACTATGAACTACACGCATGCCGCGGCCACCACCACCACCAGAAGCTTTAATAATAACTGGATAACCAATTGAAGAAGCAATATCTAAATTATATTTTTCGTTATTATCTAGTGGTTTTCCTGATCCTGGAACACAAGGAATTCCTGATTTCTTCATAAAGTTTATTGCGGATACTTTGTCACCCATAAGCCTAATAGTTTCAGGTGTTGGGCCAATAAAAGTAAAGCCACTTTGTTCTACCATTTCAGCAAAATCAGCATTTTCTGCTAAGAATCCATATCCTGGATGAATAGCTACAGCGTCAGTTATCTCTGCAGCACTGATAATAGCTGGAATATTTAAGTAGCTTTCAGCTGCAAGTGCTGGGCCAATACAAACAGATTCATCAGCAAGCCTGACATGCATGAGATTTCTATCCACATCGGAGTAAATGGCTACGGTTTTAATATTCAACTCTTTACAAGCTCTAAGGATCCTCAAGGCTATTTCACCCCGGTTGGCTATAACTATTTTATCAAGCATATTTGGGTCCTTATCTTTCTTCTATGACAAAAAGAGGTTGACCAAATTCAACTGGTTGACCGTTATCTAGTAATACATCCTTAATAACGCCAGATACCTCTGCTTCAATCTGGTTCATCATTTTCATAGCTTCAATGATACAGAGCGTATCACCAACTTGTACAGACTTACCAACTTCAGTAAAAGAAGCTTCATTGGGCCCTGGTGAACGGTAGAAAGTCCCAACCATTGGAGAGGTGATCCTAGTACCAAAGTCAGTATCGTTATCTGCAGAATCTACAGGTGCATTTGGCTGTGTTGCTATTGGAGGCGCCATAGGTACTGCATATTGCTGCATTGGTGCATGGGCTAAAGGAATAGATGAATTTGTTGAGACCCCTCGACTTATACGAACAGATTCTTCACCTTCATGTATTTCAATTTCAGTGACATTTGATTCTTCAAGTAGTTCAATTAATTTTTTTACTTTTCTTACGTCCATAACTTTGCCTCAATCTTACTTTTAATTTTGCGAAATTTTTATAGCAGCTTGCAGTGCTAATTCATATGAATAAATACCAAAACCAGAAATGGTACCCTTGGCAATATCTGTTAAATATGATTTGTGCCTGAATTCTTCTCTAGCAGAGGTGTTACTAATATGTACCTCAATAAACGGAACCTGAATTGCTAAAAAAGCATCTCTAATTGCGATACTTGTATGCCCATAGGCCCCGGGGTTAATAATAACGAAATCTATACCATTTTCTTGGGTTGAGTGTATTGCTTCAATAAGCACATGCTCAGCATTACTTTGCATATGAGTCAAAGTTACCCCAAAACTGTTAGCAAATCCTTCTAGGTCTGACACTAAGGAGCCTAATGAGCATCTACCATAAATATCTTGCTCTCTACTGCCCAGTAGATTTAAGTTTGGGCCATTGAGTAGCAGTATAGCCAGGTCTTGCCTAGGAACTCTTATCATTTTCAGTTTCCTGAAGTTATCAGAATATAGCGTAAGATAAGACGTTTTGAAGTCATTTGTCAACATCTATTTGTTAGAGGAATGTAATAATTAATTAAAATGCATGCATATTCATCACAATTAAAGGTAAATGAATGCAATTGAAGACGTTTTGGCGACCTTTTTATTATATTGTAATACTTTGTCGATGCCACAGTGTAACATTTATATAACAAATGCTGAAGCCAAAAATCTATACTTAAAGGTAGTTGGATAGTTTTTAGGAAATGGTTAGTTAGATGAGGAAGACCTTCACCGGATTACTAATTCTTTTACTTATGCCTCTCACCTTGTATGGGGAGCAGTTAAAGAGATCTTATCGTATCATAGTTATAGATAGTTATCATGCTGAATATGATTGGTCACACCGCACCAATGAGGGATTGCTTAGCGCACTCAAAGATGGTGCTCTAATTTCCAAAATTGAAAAAGAACAGATGCTTAAGGAAGATAGAGTACAAGGACAGCATATTGAGTATTTACGTATTTGGATGGATACAAAAAGACAAAAAAGTAAGTCTTATATTAGTGGGAAAGTTCAGGAGATATCTGGTGTTATAGATAACTATAAGCCAGATATAATTTTTTTAGGTGATGATAACGCAGTAGAAAATATCGGGTATGCATTTTTAGATGAGATCTACCCAATAGTATTTTGGGGCGTTAATGGAAAGCCTGACAGATATGATTTTTTTGAATCTCTTGATATTCCAGGTCATAACATTACTGGTATATATCAGTCGATGTATCAGGATGATAGTGCCAAATTATTAAAAAAATTATTGCCTAATATTGAAACTATGGCAGTTATTGGTGATAACAGTAAAACTTCCAGGGCAAGAGTTGCCCAAATAAGAGCACTTGAAAAAGCAGATAAATGGCCAGTCAAAATAAAAGAATATGTATTAAATGATAATTATGAACAATGGAAAAGAAAGGTCGAAAATTTATCAGAAGAAGTAGATTAGTTTTTCATGGTAAACACAAGTGCCATGAGAGATATGAATAATCATCATGTTAAGCAAGACGCAGTCTTTGAGTGGTATCTGACGAATATTAATAAACCAGAAGCAGTGGGTCTATATTCATATGTGCATAGTGGTATGTTATGTAATGTTGAAGATTCACCATTTAAGCAAGGTTATGAAGCAGGAAAAATAGGAATAAAAATTATACTTAATGAGAGCAAGCCTGGACAAATTGGTGTGTTAACGCCAGATCCTGGTCCTAGCTCTATTAATAAAAAAAGAGCAAAGAAATTTGGTATTGACGTAAATGATGTTGTTGTTGACAAAATATATTGAATAATTATAGGGTAATGTTGTGTATAAATACAATTTTAAAATAAAATTCATGTTGTATTCATGCATTGCATTTTTAACTGTTTTATATGGTATATATTTTTTAACTTATCATTGGGTGCTTGAGGAAACCAAACAAGATGCAGCAATAAATGCAAAATCATTTGTACAATTAATAGAACATGAGTGGGAATATGGTGTTATAGATGATATAGAAAGTACTGCAGCAATAATATCTGATTTACCTGTGATTAGAGAGTATTTTGACTCTAGTTACGCAGAAAGAAAATCAATAAAAGTAAACATCAATAAAGTGTTGCGCAGCATTTATGCAGGCAAGCAATATTCAGTTTCTATATATTCTCGTGATGGCAAGGGTATGGCTGGTATAAAAGATGGTTTTATTAAACGATCTGACATGGATAATTTAAGTGATAGTCAGACTGTTGCTGGAGAAATATATACATACTTGGTGCTGCATCCAAATGTTACAACTATTAGTAAATATGATACAACTTCTCAAAAATTAATTACTATTAAATCTATCTTTAATTATCAATATAATATTGAAGAAGGGTTTATAGTTATTGAAAGCAATGTGAGTGAGTTTTGGGATAATTTAAGTAAAATAAAATTTAATGATATAAATATAATGTGGGGTTTTGATGCCAAGTTTAATCTGATTATGTCCCCATTTAATGCGAAGTACTCAGCAATATTTCACTTAGATGAATTTGATGAAATGGTAGTGAATAATAAGACAGTGTCGGTATTTGATGATACTGGGTTTTATTCTTTGACCCCTTTGAAATCCAAATATATAGATGAAAATATATTTTATGTTGGTATTAGTATACCTGAACACTATATGGCTGACTCACAATCTAATATAAAAGAGCATTTTGTTTTTTTAGCCATTATAGCATCAGTAATCATATTGACTTTAATAGTGTTGTTTTGGAGTAGAATCGGTCGGTTAGCTAGAGAACATGAAGATGTGATTAATTTGACAGTATTAGATAATTTAACTGCAGTGTATAATAGGGCTCATTTTGAAACATTAGTTAATAAGCAATTAAAGCAGCATCAGAGCGCTATGATCTTCATGATTGATATTGGTGGGCTAAAAAAAGTTAATGATTTATATGGATATAAAATAGGTGATAGATTCCTTATTAAAATTGCTGATGATATAAAAGAAATTGTTGAAAATAAAGGTATGGTTGGTAGGTTTAGTGGAGCTGAATTCCATGTGGCAGTTTTTGATTGTGACTTCAATGCGATCATAGATTTGCTGAAAAATATTAATGCACAGAAAATTAATATCACCGATAAAAAGTTAAAACCTAAAATAGAGCTTGGAAGTTCATTGTATCCTGAATATGCTGACAATTGCGCAAACTTACTATCCTATGCAGATGTGGCACTATCTTGTGTCAAAAAAACAGATGACTGCTATATGGCTTATACCAAAGATCTAGGCAGTAAATATTCAGAAGAAATCAATATTGAATTTAGTGTTTCTCAAGCAATAGATAATAATGAATTTTTCTTTCATTGCCAGCCACAAGTGAATGTTAATGATAATAATATAGTTGGCTATGAGTTTCTATTGCGTTGGGATAGCGCTAAGCATGGGTTTGTTTCTCCAGGTGTTTTCATACCAATCATAGAAGATAAAGGTTACGCTGAGCGTATTAATATATATGTTGTTGACTTGGCATTGAAAACAATTAAAGAGCTGGAGTCTGTATGGGACACAGAGAGAATTATAAAATTCTCAATTAACTTATCTCCTGCAATAATGAATTTTGATGATCACTTGATAACTATCCATAATAAAATAAAAAAAGCAAAAATTGACAATGAAAAGTTTTCTATTGAGCTGGAAATAACTGAGTCAGGATTGGTTGTTGAAAGTTCTGATTTCAAACATAATGTTCTACATTCTATGCATCAACTTAAAGATGATAATATTGGTATCTCACTCGATGATTTTGGTGTTGATTACTCTTCATTAAACAGATTAATAGAGTATCCTTTTGATACGGTAAAAATTGATAGATGTTTTGTGCAAAAATTAGAAGGTGAAGATGAGTTTGCAACTAGAGCCGCAATTAATGCTATTATGACTCTGCATCGTGATATAGGTTTTAATATTATTGTTGAGGGTGTGGAAACCGAATATCAATTAAATGTTCTCAAATCATTAGGGGTGCATGTAATTCAAGGTTACTATTTTTATAAACCATTGCCTATGGATGAAATTAGAGGTCAGTTAGCAAGAGGGGCGGATGTTGAGTCTTAAATCTTTCGTAAGGACTCTTCAAGTTCATCCGTTGTCGGAGCTCTAAGTCTATCAATTTCAACACCATTTTGATTCAAAATTATGATCTCAGGTAGGCCAATAATTTTCCAATGTTGTTCAATATACTTATGAAATTGAGTAGCTTCAGTAACATCTAGTTTAATAAAATAAATATTTTTTTCATCTATTAGTTGTTGTTTTTCTATATTTTGAAAAAAAGATTTATCTAGTTCGTTGCAAGAGAGACACCATTTCGCATGTGCTTTCATTAGGACATATTGATTGTTTTTCTTTGCTATAGAAAGGTGACGTGCTAAATCATCTGAATTATTAACGCTATGAAATCGTTCGATATTATTCAAAGTAATTTTATTACCTGTAGTAGATGCTGACACCATTAACATCACCCCAGAGCATAGTAATACAATTTTAATAATAAATGCTATCGGTCTTTTATATTGCTGTGGAGTTATGTGCATAACGCAAAAACAGATTATACAATATATACCCCACAATGCTAAAGCAATTGTGTGATCATTTATTCTTGTAATGAGCCAAACTGCTATAGCTAGTATGCCAAGTCCAATAATATGTTTTGTAGTATTTAACCACATGCCACTTTTAGGTAAGATTTTAGTACCAAAAATTGCTATAGCCAGAAGTGGAATCCCGCTACCAACACCAAAGGCAAATAGCCAAATGGAGGTATAAATAGGGCTAACATTTCCTTGAGAAGTAGTTAATAAAATACTAGCTAACGCTGGGGTGGTGCATGGGGATACAATTAATACAGAGATAAGTCCCATAGCAAATGCTGATAGTAGATTGGGAGAATTCTGTCTGGTGTGGATTTTGTTGCCGATAAGGCTCTTCATGGGGATTTTAATGTACCCTATTGTGATGAAGGCAAGGAGTGCAAGGATAGATGAGAACAGATAAATGCACCAAGCCTGTTGCAAATAGTATTGAATATTAGAGCTTAGAAAACTGAATGATAAGCCAATTAATGAATAGGCTCCACCCATTCCCAATACATAAGCACAAGCTCTAGGGAGTTTTCTTTTTGAATTACTAGCTACAGTATTTAGTAAAATAGGAAGAAGAGGAAATGAACAAGGTGTAAAGGCTATAGTTATACCAATTATTAAGAATAGAAATATTTTAAGGAAATTATGCTCGGTATACCAAATATCCTTGGTTATAGGAATCGTTTCAGGGAGGGGTTTATGAAAATTTTGCTTGCCTGAGTTTGACTCAATAATTGCAGTATTTTTATTGTTATCCCAAAATATATTTTTTGATGTAGGTAAATAACAAAATCCTTGGTTGATATCACAGCCTTGTATTTCGATCACCAATTGTTCATTCAATAAATTTTTATTAATCCTTATAATTTTAGGTGATGTATATACAGGCACTAGATGGTTATCTTCTTCAGAGGATATTTGGGAGTCTTCAGGGGGAAGTTCTATTTGATCTAGCAAAGATTCTTGTGATACTCCATCTTGAATCTTAATTTTATCTTTATAGATAGCTGTTCTCTCATCAGCTGATATTTCTATTACTAACTCATCATTGTTAAATTTCGGCTTTATTTGGAATATTTGTGCTGGATTATTTTCATTTTTAAGGAGTAATGTAGCCTTTGCTGTATTACTAGATAGAAGAATTAAGAGAGCTAAAAAATAAAAAATGGGATGATTTTTAGTCTTTAGCATCATGATTTCTCGTTAGGGTTAGTACACGATAGTATATTACGTTAGTAGTGATTGCTAGGATCAGCCGTGCATATACAGTTAGGATCGTTGCAAAAATTTTCATCTTATATGGAGCCTAAGGGTTGACTATGAATGATATGGCTATATATTAGTTTTATCCGTAATTGTAAAGGTCCACAGCCGGTGGGCTTTGTTTGGTTATATAAGCAACTTGGAGGATTAAATGTCAAAATCTGTAAGTATTCGCCCTTTACACGATAGGGTTATTATTGAAAGGATTGAAGAACGTACTACAGCTGGTGGTATCGTTATACCTGAAACTGCTGGTGACAAACCACAACGAGGCCGAGTAAGAGCTGTAGGTGCAGGTAAAGCTGTAGATGGTAAATTACAATCTCTAGAAGTTAAAGTCGGTGATCAAGTTTTATTTGGTAAATATTCTGGTACAGAAGTAAAAGTTGATGGTCAAGAGCTCTTAGTTATGAGAGAAGAAGATATCATGGGTATCGTAGAGGCTTAATTTACTAATTTTTTAATTTAAGGATTATATAATGAGTGCAAAAAGTTTACATTTCGGCGAAGAAGCTCGCCAACGTTTGTTAAGTGGTGTGGTTGCTTTAGCTAACGCTGTACAAGAAACTTTAGGTCCAAGAGGTCGTAACGTTGTAATCGAGAAATCATTTGGTGCGCCAACAATTACTAAAGATGGTGTTTCTGTAGCTAAAGAAATTGAATTAGAAGATAGAATAGCTAATATGGGTGCTCAAATGTTGAAAGAAGTTGCTTCTCAAACATCTGATGCAGCTGGTGATGGAACAACTACAGCTACTGTACTTGCAAGAAGCATAGCAGTTGAAGGTAATAAATGTGTTGCCGCTGGTATGAATCCAATGGATCTTAAACGTGGTATTGATAAAGCAACAGCTGTAATTTCTGCAGCATTAAAAGATATGTCAATAGAATGTAAAGATGACAAATCAATTGCTCAAGTTGGTACTATATCAGCTAATAGTGATGTTGCTATTGGTAGAATAATTGCTGATGCAATGCAAAAAGTTGGAAAAGAAGGCGTTATCACTGTAGAAGATGGCAACAGTCTTGAAAATGAATTAGATGTTGTTGAAGGTATGCAGTTTGATAGAGGTTATATCTCTCCATACTTCGTAAATAATCAACAAAACATGACATGTGAATTAGAAAATCCGTTTATTCTTTTAGTTGATAAGAAGATTAGTAATATACGTGAACTTCTTACTACACTTGAAGCAGTAGCTAAAGCTGGCAGACCTTTATTCATTATTGCTGAAGATATTGAAGGTGAAGCGCTAGCTACTCTAGTTGTTAACAATATTCGTGGCATTGTTAAAGTATGTGCAGTCAAAGCTCCAGGTTTTGGTGATCGTAGAAAAGCTATGTTAGAAGATATTGCTATCTTAACTAATTCAAAAGTTATTTCAGAAGAAATTGGTTTATCATTAGAAACAACTAAGATTGAAGACTTAGGTACAGCTAAACGTATAATAGTAACTAAAGATAACACTACTGTTATTGATGGTTCTGGTTCAACGACTGCAATTGAAACTAGAATTGTTCAACTTAGAACACAAATCGAAGACACATCTTCTGATTATGATCGTGAAAAATTACAGGAACGTGTTGCCAAATTATCTGGCGGTGTTGCTGTTATTAAAGTTGGTGCGGCTACTGAAGTTGAAATGAAAGAAAAGAAAGCTAGAGTTGAAGATGCTTTGCATGCAACAAGAGCTGCTGTTGAAGAAGGTGTTTTACCTGGTGGTGGTGTTGCTCTAGTAAGAGCTATTGATAAAGTTGTTGGCTTAACTGGTGAAAATGATGATCAAACACAAGGTGTTGGTATCGTTATTAAAGCTTTAGAAGCTCCATTAAGACAGATTGTTATGAATGCTGGTGGCGAAGCTGCTGTAGTTCTAGAGAAGGTTAAGGCTGGAGAGAAAAACTTTGGTTTTAATGCTGCTACTGATGAATACGGCGATATGGTGAAACTTGGAATTTTAGATCCAACTAAAGTTACTAGAAGTGCGCTACAACACGCAGCATCTGTAGCTGGATTAATGATTACAACTGAATGCACAATATCCGAACTTCCTAAGCAAAATGATGCTGGTGCTCCAGATATGGGTGCTATGGGCGGAATGGGCGGAATGGGCGGAATGGGCGGAATGGGCGGCATGATGTAATCATCACTACCCCGTTTAACCATTAAGTAAAGATAAAAACACCCTATTTATAGGGTGTTTTTTTATAGGCGTTAAAATGAAAGCAGATATACTAAAAATAAAAATAAGTAACTATCTTCATAAGAACAAAATTTCTGTATCAGAATTTGAGAGAAAAGCAGGATTAAAACAATCTGCTGTCCGAAATATTTTATATGGTAAATCAAAGAGTCCAACTATAGATACTATACAGGTTATCGCAAATGAGTTGGGGCTTACAGTAGATATGCTGTTAAGTAAAAATTCAGATAATGATGATTTTATATCTAATGATATTGTCGATATGAAAATAATGAAAGACACCGCATCTAAACTATTTTCTGAGCTATTATCTAGTGGTGCAGAGATAGATTTAACAGAAATATTCACTCTACTTAAAGAATCATATTGCTACAGTATGAAAAAAGGGAAAGTAGATGGTGATTTTATTGAATGGATGCTTAATCGTAGAGAACTCTGTTAAGTGCGTCTTAATCTACGGAGTAAAAAATCTTTATTACTTTTTTCATATAGTAGTCTACTAAAGTCACCAATTCAGAAAATATTAAATTACCGAAAAGCATAGATTTTATTTTTTGCAGCTTTTGTGGGAAAAACACAAAAATGTTGATGCTGACAAAATAGATAAATTAATGACTGGGTGATATGCTGTAAACATGTGAGGTGTAAAAGTTTGTGACATATGTTGTTATTTGTTACAAGGCATGTTGTAAAATAGAACATTGAAAAATCCAATAAATTTATAAAAAAAACACATTAAAATAATGTAAATCTTAAATGATAATGATTTACATAGTAAATGGTTAGTGCAGATTTATCATTTAGAGGATAAGTTTCATGATGAGGTGAAGTATGATTAAGAAGATTGTATTGGCATTTAATTTTGATGGAGTGCTGTGTGATTCCCAAAATGATAAATTTCAAGATGATAATATTAATCGTCTTAGAGAGCATATTGGAAATAATTTAAAAAAAATAAGTCCAATTTTAGACTCCATTGCCACTATGATTACATTGAAATCATGTGGTGTTAAAATTGGAATTATTAGCTCTAACTCTGAGAATAATATAAAAAAATTTCTTAGTTATAACCAATTTCCAGATATTGACTTCCTATATGGAGATATAGATTTTTTCGAAAAGGAAAGATATTTAGCCAAATTACGTGATGTATATGATGGATATCAAATATATTATGTTGGTGATGAGGTTCGAGATGTATTTGCAGCAAAAAAAGCAGGAATTAACTCTATTGCTTTTACTGGAGGAATGGGGAGTTTAAATGATTTGCTTGGTTCAGATCCCGATATGCTAATAAATAAGCTAAAGTATATTCCAAGCTTGCTATGATTTTTGATATGATAGTATCGATATGCAAAATATGTACAATCAGGGAAATATACAATGGTCACAGTTAACTTTCTAAATATATTTGGGAGGTCGCCTATTAAGCCAATGCAGAAGCATATGGCGATGATTGGAGATTGCATCCAAAATTTATCATTATTTTTTGATGATGTATTGCAACAGCAATGGGATGAGGCCAGGGGACATTTTGATTTGATTATTGATTTTGAATCTGAAGCTGATATCCTGAAAAAATCTATTAGGAAGCATTTATCAAATAGTTTGTTTATGCCTGTATCTAGAGGGGATCTATTGGGCCTATTAACAGCCCAAGATAAAATTGCGAGCAAAGCTAAGCATATCGCAAGTATAGTATTTACTAGAAAAATGATTATACCCCATAGTTTAAAAAGTGATTTTGAAATTCTAATGCAAAAATGTGTTGCAACAACATATCAAGCAAAGAAAGCTATAGATAAGTTAGATGAATTGGTGGAAACTGGGTTTAAAGGTAAAGAAGTCGACTATATTGAAGATCTAATTGAAGTTCTTGAAGATTTAGAAAGAGAAACAGATCTATTACAAGTAAAGCTAAGAGATGATCTTCATAATATTGAGAAAGAAGTAGATCCTATTGAAGCTATATTTTTATATAAAATTATAGATTGGTGTGGTGATCTTGCTGATAGATCTCATAATGTAGGCTATAGGTTAGAAATACTTTTAGCTACTTAGTGATATTAATTTATTCCTGATTATTGAAATTGAAAGTAAGTTGCTGGTTTTCTTGGTTATACCTAACTCCTAGACCTAGTAATCTAACGCTTTTGGGATGTCTTTCAAAAGCTAATTTTGTTAGGTTTAAAATAAGTTCTGGATTAACAGTTGTAGATAAATGTTCAATTGTTGTTTGCCTGAAATCACTAAATTTAACTTTAACAAATACTTTTTTAATTTTTGATTGATTGTTTTCTTTAGTGATTTTCTCTATAAGGTTATTAGTAATTAATAAAATTTCTTGTTGGCATTTATCAGCAGAATGTATATCTGATGGGAAAGTGTGCTCAATACTAGTTGACTTAACGTTACGCTCGCTGCATAAAATTCTATTATCAATTCCTCTACAATAATCATATAATTTAATGCCAAATTTACCAAAGTGTTTATATAGATCTTCTTTGGAGTATTGTTGTAAGTGATGACAGTAATGTATATTTAGTTTCATCATTTTCAGTGCTGTCACTGGACCAACGCCACAAATGGATTTAATAGGAAGATTTTTAACAAAATCATTTATTAGGTTCGGAGGAATTACTGTGATCCCATTGGGCTTATCAAAATCACTAGCAACCTTAGCTATAAATTTATTTATTGAAACGCCAGCAGATGCCGTAATATTCTCGTTTAAATATATTTCTTCACGAATAGCATTGGCAATAAGGGTTGCACTGCCAAATAATCTAGTTGTATTTGAAACATCTAAATAAGCTTCATCTATAGACATCGGTTCCACTAAATCAGAGTACTTTGTGAAAATTCTACGAATATTTTGAGTGACGGCTTTATATTTTTTTATGTTCGGAGGTAAAATTTTTAATGCTGGGCATAGCCTTAGAGCTTGAAAGGTTGGCATAGCCGAATGCACGCCATATTCTCGAGCAATATAGTTTGCTGTGCATATGATGCCCCGAGAGTTAGCTTGGCCTCCTACGGCAACAGGGTAGGTAGCAAGTCTTGGATTATCTCTTATCTCAATAGATGCAAAAAAGCTGTCCATATCGATATGAATTATTTTCTTCTCCATACCTTAAAATCCAGAAACCAGCACACACTGTACTTATAAACAGTTTCCCGGGTGTTTTCAAGTAAATGTAGGAATTAGTTCCTTCTTAATTCTAGTTTGATATCAGAACAGTATGTAGGGCTGGATTATAGAAGCTAAATAAGGTGCTATTTTTTCTTGAAATATAGTCGCAAAATATCAATTATTTTTTTTTAAAAGCAATTTAAGGTTTTATATTTGCCAGCCGTCACCAGTCTTGATCCATCACAAGCAATCATTTATGATTGCGAAGAGTTAGTTGAACTCCATAGAGAGCTGATTTTTAGAGAATAATTATTTTATCATCTTTAGGTTGGTTGACTTTATTTTGCTCAAAGATAACGACTATAAAAAAATCAGGAGTATAACGTGAATAAAATTAAATTTTATATTTTCACTTTCTCAATAATGTTTTCCAGCGTATTTTTACAGGGCTGTGTGTCTAATCAATTTAAAATTTGAAAATGAATCCCATGATAAATACTCTCAATTATCTTATACCAGAACAAAAAATAATATTGTAAAATCTAAAGAAGGTGTAAAACTATTTTTTGATGTAATGAAAGTAGAGAAAGATGATAGTAATACAAAACCTGATCATTTCTTAATACTAAATGCGGATAGTGGATTTGGACGTTATTTTAGCATAGGGGATAGCATGATCCTTACTATAAATAACTCGACCAAATTGCGTTTAAAGCCAAGCATGTTGGGCTCTAGTGGCAAAATTTCCAGATACACAGCAGGAGATTTTGGCAAAACTATTTATCTTCATAGTGACGAATATGAAACTATCAAAAATGCTAGTAGTATGAAATTTGAAATTAAAGGATCTTCTTATAGTAATATGAAGGAGATAACTGGTGAGTTTTCTGATGAAAATTTGACTAATTTAAGAAAAATTTAGAAGCTTAGACTTTGCTCCATAAACCACAGCTGTTAACTGGCTGTGGTATTCAACTACACTCAGTTTTGACCAGAACGAAAAATATATAGGTAATATATAAATGATCAGATAGATGAATTTACTTGGTGAGTATTGTTTCATTTTCCTGTAAATGTCGGTCAAATTTCAAGCTTTACATGTTAGATGATTAGTCTTGTCTTCCTGATTCCACTGTATTCAACCATGGCTCCTTTATTATAACCATTATGCTTTTTGTTTTCTTTTTGTCCTCTTTTATATGCATATTGAAATGTTTTATGAAGGTAGGAAGAATATAGCAGTGAACTTAGATATTGCTCAAGCTGAATATCTTTTGCTATTTCATTGGATATACTGCTACAACCTCCTGCATATTGCATAATGAAATTAGGGGCATTGTATTGATCAATATGAACAAAATTATTTGAAGATTTATTTTTTTGTGGGGAGTGAATTTGAGTAGTGCTTTGAGTCGGTTTGCCCTGCACCCAACATTTAATCACTTGTTTAAATTCTTTCTTTCCTGAAATTATTAAAGCCCCTTGGTATATTTCCGGAAGATATTCATATAAATGCTCTGGCATTTCAGTTTTACCCTTAGGCCATTGAAGCTTTGCCAGTATATATGCTATTTCTGAGTGGCCTCCTTGTGCTGACAATTGCAATGCCCAGCTATCATTATTTGATACATTATCAGATACTTGTGGTATCTCAAGCAATCTATTAACTACACTAAGGTGACCATTTGCAGCAGCCAATATTAAGGCCGCATTATTTTTAGTTGCAGCATTGGCAAATACCTCAGGTATTTCAAGTAATGTATTAACTATGTCAAGGTTGCCACTTCTTGCTGATTCTATCAAAGAGTAATTATCAAAAGCGATAGCATTATCAAAAATCATGGGGATTTCAAGAAGTTTTTCAACCACATCAAGGTGGCCATTTTTTGCTGCATATCTCAGGGCATAATTATTGTTATTTGCAGCATTGCTAAATATCGCTGATATTTCAAGAAGTTTATTAACCACATTGATATGACCGTTTTGGGATGCATGTCTCAGAGCATCACTCTTTTCTAATGCCGAGGTATTAGAAAATATTTGGGGTATCTTTAGGATCTTATCAACCAGCACAAGGAAGCCTGCTTCTGCAGCCACTCGCAAAGCATTTAGATATTTGCCATCTTCAATATCGCGACATATTAAGTCGCATGTGAATATTCTAGATGAGATATTTGGGTGATTGTTATGGCGAGCAATGGAAGATTGGGTCCATATTTTACCATCAATATTTTCTGCTAACTCTGGATCATATGAGCTATCTAAAAAAACCGATTCATCGCCATTTGCTATTCTTTTCATGATTGGGTTTGTAAATTCGCTTGCAGAGATGATAGTCATACTGATTTTCCATAGATTGTTGTTATAGTAACTTTATATGTGAGCATTAGAGAGTGCATTTACTGTGTTGTCAATATAAACAACGTTATTTATTCTGTTTATACAATGAGTGATAAGTTGCACTCGAGTGTAACTATTTCAATGGTTTTGTTTATATTAGGGATACATCAATCTCTTTGTTTTGAACCTAAATGATGATTTCATTTGAGATACTCTAATAAGAAAATATGATTGGTTTCCTATTATAAAGAACATAGTGAATAGTGAACACTAATTAAATTCATTCATATAAGAATAAATGCCTAATAGTCCTTCACTATGTTTATGCCTGTATCCTAGTCTTAAATAGACCTTGCAATAATCAACATTAAACTCGACTTATCACCAGATTAATAAATAAAAGTAAAATGGATTTAATTCCTGACCAAGCAGTTAGTTTGATATCTAATGTCGAAAAATAAACAATAATCATAATTCTAACAAGTGAGTGCACATGAGATACGATAACGTTTTCTATCTAGCTAATAGTAGTTTAACGTCTGTTTTAGAAGCCAACTTTAAAACCTTAGATGATGTTTTAACTAGAGTTAAACTAGATAAAAAAGTGGGTTGTAAAAACATTTACTCTGCTAAAGTAGATGGCAAAGAAAGGTTAATCTTCACTATCACTAATGGCAAGCTTGTTTTGTTGGGAAAGATGGATAATCATAAATATGACCGGTTGCATGTTATGGGCAAAGGTAATAATACTCTTTTAAGAGAGATGTGTAGAGATGATGTTCCTATTATTAAGGTTAATGTAGAGCGTGATGAGGATGGTAATCTTGCTCCTTTGATTTTGGAGTCTGCACTTGCACAAACTCAAGGACCTGTACTTAGATGTATTCAAGGTAATTTATTAACTCTTAATAATGAACAAAATAAAATCCTAGAAGGAAGTGGCCAGCTCCATAAGCTAATTATAGGTGGCCCTGGCTCAGGTAAGACTATAACCATATGCCAAATCTTAATGGATAAATTAAAGGATGGTGCTACTGATTTATTATATATATCTAAAGAAGATAGATTGGTTGATGAAGTAAGAGCAGGTTTTGTTGATAACCCAAGTGTGAGATGCTTAACATGGCATGATTTTGTTGGTTTAGATAAAGGCACGCCTAAGGTTGCTTATCCAGAGTTTCATGCCTGGGTACAAGATAAAACATCAGGAAAAGGAAAGTTAGCCTCCAGCATACAGGAGACACTAGGCTTTTGGAAAAAAGCTGTAGGGATAAAACAGAAAGCTAAAATTAATGATATTGATAGAGAGCGGTTTAGCGCTAACCTATATGAAGAAATTCGTATTCTTACTGGGTATGGCCCAAATGAATACAAGGCTCTTGGCGAGAGAGAGAAATTATTTTGGCATGCTGATAAAAGTATTCATTTAAGTGTTTCTGGACATTTATTAGCCATATTTAATATATATAATGAAGAATTAAAAGTTTGTGGTCATGTAGACCTGTCGTTATATATTCCAACAAAAGAGGCCTTAAGTACATCCCTTGGTGAGTCTCAAGGCTTAGTCTTTGATGAAATACATGATATACCAAGAGGCCCATTAAGACGGCTATTTGAGACAGTAAATGCTAGGAATGCAACATATGAGCATGGCTTCTGTGAGATGACAGTATGTTTTGATAACCAGCAAAGCATGATTGATACAGTAACTTCATTGCCATATATCCAACAGCATTTAGGTAAGTTTGAGACTCACTATTTAAATATGTCATATCGATGTGATGGAGATATTTTAGCATGGTCTAATAGTATTTTAGCAATGAAGAACTCTATAGCAGGTGGTATTGATGGTAAGGATGATTACTCTGCTCTTATTGCATCGATGACTGGTATATCTTCCAGGGTTAGTGCGATTGGAATATCTAATCAGACTGAAATATATAGGTTGAATCAGTTGTTACAACGGACAGACATATCTACTGTTGTAATAGTTCCAAGCCATACCCTTGTTGACCAAGCTCGAGTGCTGTTCCCGGGTGCTTCAATTTATACTGTTGAAGAGTCGAAAGGTTTAGAGTTTGATGTTGTTATTAAATATGGTTTCTATAACTCTGATGATACTCTACTTAAAGAAGTAGATGGTGTTTACAGGAATGGCGGTTATTCAAGTAGCCCGCAAAACCGCTCTAAAGAAAGAAATAGCTTGGCTCGTAGTAATTCTTTATATTTCCATAAGTCATTTGTAGCCGCAACTAGGACCATGAGTGAGTTAATTATTGTTGATGATGTGGTTGCCAGTGATTCATTCCCATCTTTATGGGAAGCGTTAAAGGGAGAACTAAGTATTTCTCATGAAATATCTGCCTCAGAGCAAAGCAGCTCAGACTTCTCGCAACTACCTGCTAATGAGCAAATAAGTACATTATCAGCAAAGATTGTTGAGTTCGCCATAAGAATAAAAGATGATATAGCAAGAGGTATTACTCGTAATGTTGCCGCACATGAGAGAAATATGGGGGCTTTAATTCAGCAACGAGAGTTTATTGTTGAGGAAGTAATGGATGCTGCTGACACGGAAACATTATGGAGTATTGTGGGACTTAGTGAAGCTCTTAACTCTGGCATGATGAGAAGAATAGCTGCAAACCCAAATGCAAATATAGAGATACTAGAGCAAATGCTTAGATATATTAATGATGTAAGTATTTTTGATCAGCTTCTTGCACGTGTGGATATATTTACCACAGATGAGGTGAGGGTTGATTTTATGACATCTCTTTTAAGGTGCATGTTGCAAACGGAAAAAGTGTTGGAGGTAAGGTCAAGTTTTGATGAGGCATTTATTTTCCGTGATGCTATCGAAAGAATAAAAGCAGAGCTTAACTCTTTATTTGCTGAGCTGACAGGTAGAGATGACTTAGTTGGAGTGGGCGTTATTAGCAATGTTCTATTGAAAATTACTGTAAATGAATTTGCCAATACAGGTACATTAAATGTACTTGCAGGCAGATGTTTGTTTGCGGGACAAGTGAATGTTGTGGCTGCTATTTGTGGTCACGAAAATGCAGACTTTATTACAATAGAAATGGCCTCTCACCACCTTCAGATTCAACAATCCTCCGAGGTGAATCATTCATTGTTAAGAGCGATCATATTAAGCCCTCATGCAAATGAAGGTGTAATACTGTCATTGATTGCAAATATAAAAACAGACATTGAGCTTGGTCAGATCACAATACAACAATCAAGGTGCAAGTCCAATTTAAATGTTATAAGTGCGCTTGTTAGAGCTAAAAGAAGTCAGGCTGTAAAGAAGAGTAATACAAAATCAGTGCAAGTAAAGGCAGCCACAAATAAAGAGAGGGGAAAAGGAAGCGAGTGTGATGTCTCTGATGTTCAAGCAAAGCTTGCTACCACAATCTTAGCAAGAAAAGAGAGGGGTGAACAATTAATAGAAGGGCATGCACGGAAAATAACAGATTTTTTTTCAAAAAACCGCAAAAATAAATTTATGTTATCTCATCACTATTTAACAAAAAAGGCAATGATAAAGTTTGCAATTAGGGTTGTGTTGGCATCGAGGGTGGTGCTGAATCATTATTTAGAGTCTCGCGATGGACGTAGAGAATTAGAGAGGTTATTGCAAGGAATTGGCAGTGATAATCTTTCAGGCATTAGTGATGTAGAAAAAGAAATAGTAATGGGCGCGCTGAAAGGTGGAAATATATTGGAATGTGCAACATCTGAAAAGCTGAAATTTGTACCTATATTTTTAGGGAGTTGTATTGGAAGTGCTAATATATCATCACATATAAACGATGTTGATGTGGTTAGGTTTATGCATCAGCGCCTACCTGATAATCAGGCGAAAAATCTTATAGACTGCGGGCTGTCATCGACCACCTCTACTCCTCTATATTCAGCATGCAGAGATGGTAATAAAGAGCTTGTTACGTTTCTGCTTTCTGTTGATGTAGATTGTATGGCTTGTAATGATAATGGCGCTAATTCTGCACACGCTTTGGTGGCAACCGGTGATTTTAAAATACTTAAGCTTCTTATTAAAAGCCTTCCAAATGATGGGGCACGCAATAAATTTGTAAATAAACAGATGGCGGAAGGTATTGTTCCACTGCATATTGCAGCAATGAAAGATGATGAATCTGTTGTTAAGGTCCTGTTGCTTGCTGGTGCTGACTGTATGATTTGTGAGGAAAATGGACTTAGCTCCATGGATATGGCTGCAAAAAGTGGAAGCCTTAAATCTATCAAGCTCTTTGTTGAAAGCTTGCCTGACCATGAGTCAAGGAGCAAGCTTGTCAATGCGCAGTCAGCATCTGTAAGTGGTTCACCGCTGCATATAGCATGCCAGGATAACCATGTGGCTGTTGCTAGATATTTACTGTCTGTTGGTGCTGATTATAATTTTCATGGTCCATACGGATTTGGTCCTATACATGCTGCAGCACGGAAAGGAAGCCTCGAGGCAATAAAGCTACTTGTTGAAATTTTCCCTGGTAATATAATTAGTAGTGAGTTTGTAAATAGGCAAACTGTAGATGGTATTACGCCTATTTATTATGCATGTCAAGGTGACCATGCCGATGTTGTTGAATACTTGCTATCTGTGGGTGCTGATTGCAGCATTAGCCCAGACGATGGCTTAGGAGTAATGCATATTGCTTCACAAAATGGCAATCTTGAAGTTGTTAAACTTCTTGTTGAGAATCATAATGATAGTTCAATATCAAGTAATCTTTTAAATATGCAATGGAGCGATGGCGCAACAGCACTATTTCTTGCATGCCAAAATGGACATTTTAATGTAGTGGAGTATTTACTTAATTGCACTAGCGTATTATTGCGACCAATAATAAGAACATATGATGAGTTTATTGAATTTGGTATTGAGAATGGTGAGTCTGCAACAAGAAGAATCAAGGAGAAACTTCTAAGCAAATCTGGTTTTGTTGGATGTGAAAACAAAATAGCAATATTCCCTTTTGAGATCGCTGTTATAATGGGGCATAGTGCGATAGCTGAGTTGCTAAGTGTTTATATGAAAGAAAATACTAACGAAGTTGATAGGCAAACAATAGAAACTGAGTTTGAGCTTAATATGTATCGAGATTTTAATACCATGCTCTATTCTTCGCGCCTTCATAGGACATTCCAAGGTGCGTATGAGAGCGGACAAAGAGAGGACGCAGGTTATGGGGGGGAGGCTATGGTTGTATACAACTTAGGCAGAGTTGGCAATCATGGCATTTAGAATCAACATAAAATAATAATACATAAAATTCATATTTTTAAAACGGAAAATAATTATGACATATATATCCTCAGATAAGTTTAATCATCCCATACTTAAAAAAATAGCAGCTGGAGATGAGTCGGTTTTTTTAGATGCCGATGGCAATGACTTTAATGTGATGGACTCACAAAGTATTTTTTCAAGTCTATGGCGTTCACTATCGCTAGCCTGCAATAATGGTCATGGAAATATTGTGAACAGGCTTCTGAAAATACCAGATGTTGCAGCTAATGCTGCCGAAGGTGAAAATCGTGCTTTAACAGCGGCTATTATCTGCGGAGATGAAGATATTGTTAGCAGGTTGCTGGAAGTTCCATCTGTTGCCTATTATGCTGCTTTTCGTAGCAACTTAACCTTGCGTCTTGCTGCTAAACTGGGGCATATAAGATTAGTTGAAAGGATACTTGAAGTCCCTGGCGTTGCTGACAGTGCTGCAGATGATAATAATTTAATTTTATGCTCAGCGGCTGAGTGTGGCCATGCCCATGTCATTAATAAATTGCTTGAAATACCATCTGTTATAGCTAATGCGTCTGCTCGGAATAATTTCATTTTATATTGGGCAGCAAGAAATGGACATGCCCATATTGTTGGCAGATTGCTGAAAATTCCAGATATTGCGGTTAATGTTGCAACTCAAGACAACCTTGCTTTATTTTCAGCTGTTGAAAATGGACATGTGGAAACATCTTATGTGCTCGCAAGGTTTCAGTGGCCACGAGGGGTGATTGACATGCCAGATGATTTACATCAATGGCTTCCGGAAATATACCAGGGGGCATTAATATCTTCTGGTAAACAAGAGTTTAAGGCGATGGTTAAGTGCTGGATAAAAGGTAATCCTACACGTAATACTAGTGATGTTCATTATCCCAGGCATAGTGGTCTCTCACAAAAGCTGATGCGTGTTGATCGATATAATGCCCCAAGAACTATTATGCAATATGCAGGGTGTGGTGATGTAGTTACAGAAGTTGATGCTGAGAATAGAGTTGACTATGGCATGAAGACCTTGTTGTATTCTGCACATCTTCACAGAACATTTCAAGCCGCATATGAGCATGGACAAAAAGAAAATATGGAGCATTCAGGTTACGGAGAAGATGCTATGACAATATATAGTCCGTGTGTGTATCGTAACCCTGGCATGTGAGAGCAGAGGAAATACATGTAATTTAAAAGTAGAGAAAAATTATGCCATATATATCATCAGACGAATTCACGAGCACAGTACTTAAAAAAATAGCATCTGGAGATACGTCAGTTTTTTTAAATACATTTTTCAGGGATTTCGATTTAACTGAAAAATATAGGCAGGAAGAATTTGATCCGCTATCCCTTGCTTGTAATAATGGTCATCTTGATGTGGTGAATATATTACTTGAAATGCCTGAGGTGGTAGATAATGCTGCATATAATTATAATCATGCCTTGCGTGTCTCAGCACAAAATGGTTACCTTGATATCGTGAAAATGTTACTTGAAATACCTGCAGTTTTATCTGATGCTACAGCTATGAGAAACTATTCCTTATTCGCTTCAGCGAGTAGCGGTCATATAAATGTTGTTAATCGATTGCTTGAAATACCTGAAGTTTTAGTTCATGCCAGAGATAACTGTAATTATGCCTTGCGCATGGCAGCAGAAAATGGTCATCTTAATGTGGTAAATAGGTTGCTTGAAATACCTGCGGTGATTGCAGCAGCTTCAGCTAAAGATAACTATGCCTTGCGCATGGCAGCAGAAAATGGTCATCTTAATGTGGTAAATAGGTTGCTTGAAATACCTTGGGTGATTGCAGCTGCTTCAGCTAATTATAGTAATGTTTTATGCTTGGTAGGACAGAGTGGTCATTTGAATGTGATAAATAGATTGCTTGAAATTCCTTCTATTGCAGTTCATGTCTCAGCTTATGATAACTATGCCTTGCGTATATCAGCAAAATCTGGTCACAATGAAGTGGCATATGTGCTAGCAAAGGCCCAATGGCCACGAGGGGCTGTTGACATGCCTACTGATTTACATCAGTTCCTTCCTGGAATATACCAAGGAGCATTAATAGCTTCTGCTAGAAAAGAATTTGAAGGCCTGGTTAAGTGTTGGATAAGAGGCAGGCCTTCAAATAATACTAGTGATGTTCATTTCCCTGGGCATGATATGGTCTTAGACCGTGCTCGTATTGATAAATATAATGCCCCGAGAACTATCATGCAGTATGCAGGGTGCGATGATGTAGCTAAAGAAGTTGACGCTGAAAATAGAATTGATTATGTCATGAACACCTTATTGTATTCTTCACGTCTTCATGAAACATTTAAAATTGCTTATGAAAATGGACAAAAAGAAAACAAGGAGCGTGAAGGCTATGGAGGAGATGCAATTACTATGTACAATCCTGCTAGCCGTACTAAACTAAACATCTAAAATCAGCATTAGCAGCAATCCTATTATCAGGTTTGCATTTTCAAAGGAACAATAAATATGATGACTGTCATAGTTTAACTTGATGGCCTTATACTTGAAAATATAATATGAACGTGACAATTTTGTCTGATGCATTTGGAAGTGAGTTTAATTTGATAGTGTCTATGGAAAATATTTTCCAGCTCTAGGCCAGTGTCCCATAACGGCTATGTTATAGATTTAAAAGACGGCTCACCTGCAAATGGGATGGTTGGGTAGAAATGTATGTGTTCTTCTAATAAGCGTGTATAGATAATAAAAATTCGATGCATAGCAGCTGGAAGGACACTACTATCTTAATATTTAGCCGTGTTCTTCCCGTTGCATTGAAGGTATCGCATTAGCAAAATACCCCCTTTAAAACCTCATTAAGGCTTTACCACTTTTAGGCTTGGTTTAGGCTTGCTTTCATCACTGGCTGCCAAGCCTTCTTGTGTACTAGCTATCAAAAAGTCATTACTAGACACAGCTATTTCTTCAGTTCGTTTCTTAGTAGGCTCCTCAGCAGGCTCACCTTGTGTTGAAGAGCTAGCTGCTGGGCTCTGAGAAGAGCTTAGTGCTACACAGTGATCTGTTTTAGAAACAACTTTAATATTTCCCCAAAATTCTTTTAGTTCCGATTTTATTGAGGCATCTTTAATAAGATCAAAAGTGGTTTTCCCTCCATCATTGGTCATTAATGGATCAGCTCCTTTACCTAGTAAAAGTCTTACAGCACTATATGCTCCGGTATGGCATGCATAGTGTAGAGGAGTGTAGTTTTTTAAAGATGGCATACTTAAGTCTACTCCTGGGTTAGCAGATATAAGTTCCTGTATTCTTTCTATGTTGTTATCTCTAGCAGCCTTACAAAGCTCAAAAGCATTTTTAGCTTCTGCACTCTTGGGATTTTGTTTTATAAATAGCTTCCTTTGGTGTCTTTGTTTTTGCTGCTGTTGAGTTTGTGCTTGTGTTTTTATCCATTGAGCAAACTGTGATTCATCATTTAATGCAGCATAGCTATCATACTTATGTTCCATTTCAGGGTTAACTTTAGGATCGAAAGGCCCAATATTGCTTTGTTTTAAAATATGGTTCATTAACCCCCTAGCTACTTTGCCGTTGCCGTCAAAATATGGATGAATCTTAATGATTCCAGTATGAAGAAGAGAAGCTAATTCAAAAGAAGAACTTTCATTTGCTACAACTTTTTCTTTGAAGATTGCAAATAAATTATCCAATCTGCCATTAATTTCACTTGCTCTTGGATTAACTGTACATACTAATGATAATGAGGTCTGATATTTTTCAGGAATGTCATGCATTTCGATCTGGCTAACCCCTGCAGCAGCAGGGACTAATAGCTCACTAGATTCACCAGAAAAATATTTTTGTTTTGTTTTGCTAAAATGATTTGGCATAAATTTTATCTGCATAACTTTTTGTACAGCAGCAGAAACATCTCTCATGAAAATTTCAGGCTTCTTAGCGGCATATAAGAGAAGATTTAAAACAAATGGCTGGCTACGCATCACTGGCTCTTTCAAGAAGAATGCCTTTATTATATTTATAGAGTCTTCTTCTGAGTGCGTTTCTGATACAATGGCCACAGCTTCACAAAGCATGTCTAATCCGCTATCGAGTCTATTTAGATCAAAGAATCTTCTTCCCCATGCAAGACCTTCTCCATTAGGCATCAATGAGTACACAACAGATTCAGATGTGCCTCTTCGATAATTAGTTGGTAATACTAACTCTTCACGCATGCTTGCAAGCAGAGCATGAAAATTTTTAATAGAAAAAGTTCCTGCTTTAGTTTTTTCAATTAAATTTATATGATCTAATACAGATGCTGGCATAATGATTCCTCTAATTATTTTTATATTTATATCTACAAACCATTTCAAAACACCCTTTTAAAACAGTAAGTCAAGCAACCATATTGTATAAGCTTAGACTTGTCAATAAAAAATAATTTTTATAACAATTAAATTTAATTAAATAAGTTTCCCTTCTATATATCCAGTGATTTATAGATATATTAATAAATACCCATCGGGCCACAAAGCAGGAAACACACGTTAAATGAAGACGTCAAAGCTCTTTTTTGCAACACATGCCGCTAAGGCACTTATCAATATGTTTATAAAAGAGAAATGCTATTGAAATAAGGGGTTCTGTCAAAACTGAGTCTTCGATATCTGGAAATATAATTATTTCTTTTAATTTAAGCTGCAATTGCCAGTGAATCATTAAATTATTGAAATATGGATATGATTAATTTTCGACATTTAGAACTGGATTTGTTTTCTATTCGATAGAACTGCCGATTCTGTAAAAATTCAGTCCAGGTTTGCAATTTCACAACTCCAAATTGTATTTTTCTGCTGATTAATCGTGCTCTTCTAGCTACTATGTTTTCTTATTGGAAGGACACAAATGTATTGGTGGTGACACCACATAATACATCAATAACAACCTGCCCAGAATGTAATTGCAAATCTAAATAAAATAGCGTTACCTAAAGTAGCTTTAAGAGCAAGGCATGTGATCACAAAAATAATACTGATATAGTAGGTGCAATTAATATTTTAAGTCTGGACATAGCCGGTTAGCCTGTGGAGAGAAGTTACTTAATGTAGATGATATTGGAGAGATCAGCCTCCAAGCCCAGGAGTCATCTATAGTGGAGCATAGCTGCTCTTGTAGAATCCTCTTCATTCATGGAGAGGAGAATGTCAAGTGACACATCCACTCTATATTCCAGTATTAAAACGTTTGTTTGTATTATATACAGTAATAGCTGTCTCCCCATAACCTAAGCGCTCCTTGTTTTCTTTTTGTCCATTTTCATAAGCAGTTTGAAATGTTTTATGAAGACGTGAAGAATACAACAAAGTGTTCATGCCATAGTCAGCTCTATTTTCAGCATTAGCTTCATTAACTACATCCTTGCATCCTGCATACTGCATGATAGTTCTAGGAGCATTATACTTATCAATACGCATAAGCTTTTGCGTGCAGACACTATGTCTTGGGTGATGGATTTCACAGGTATTATCTGCAATTTTACCTTTAATCCAACACTTAACCAGACCTTCAAATTCTTTCCTACCAGAAGCCATTAGTGCCCCTTGGTATATTCTAGGAAGGCAGTGATGCCAATCAGTAGGCATGTCAACAGCACCACCTGGCCATTGGGCCTTTGCTAGTACATATGCTATTTCATTGTGCCCCATTCGTTCTGCCCAGCGTAAGGCAAAGTTATCATCATTGCCAATATTAGTTGTGACATCAGGTACTTCAAGTAATCTATTTACTACATTAAGGTGGCCATTTTTTGCTGCCATGCGCAAGGCAAGATTGTCGTTAGCTATAACATTATCGGTAACTAATTCTATCTTGAGCAATTTATTGACAATATGTAAGTGGCCATTCCCAGCGGCGCAAACCAGGGCAAGATTGTTGCAAACTGAAGCTTTTTCCACAACAGATGGAATCTCAAGCAATCTACTAACAATGTCTATGTGGCCATTTTTTGCTGATAAACGTAAAGCGTAGTTGTTTCTTTTTTCCGCGGTTGCCGCAATGTTAGATATGGAAAGTAATTTGTTAACAATAAGTATATGGCCATTTTCAGCTGCAGAGTATAAGGCACGGTTGAAATTGGTTTGGTCACTTGCTAAAATACTCGGCATTTCAAGAAGTATATTAACAATATGTTCGTGCCCATTGTTAGATGCTAAAGAAAGTGGGCTAAAAGTTGTTGAGCTACAAATGAAGCACGCTTCTGTTAAATTAAATTCACTTTCTGGCACATCTGAAAAAACCGATTGATCACCTACTGCTATTTTTTTCAGTATTGGGTTCGTGAAATTATCTGCGGAGATAAAAGTCATAATTATGAGTCTTGCTTGTTTTTGTTTGGAAGATAGTGCCATGACTAAGTCGTGGTGTCAATGAAATCAATACCTATTTTTTTACTTATAGAATAAGAAATAAATTCTCTTTGGCAAGCTTGAACCTAAAGGTTGCTATTAGCCTATATAAAGTGCGGATTAGTTGAATTCTTGGATTATTAGTGTGTCTGAGAATTATAAATTTATGAATAAATCCTGTCTGATATGGAAAATCAAAACCAAATTTTCAAGCGGTTGGTTACGCTTCTTTAGGTGCATTGGTTCTGCATCAAAAGAGTTAAATATAATATCCCCTAGATTGATAGATATACCATGCCTTTTTAATTCTTGTTCATAGGCAATTCATGTAGAGCAATTAAGCAGACGAAATTAAAGTGAGCTTATTAAGCAAAATTGGTAAAAGAGTTTTAGAAATTAAAAAAAGGAGCGGGTGGATAGGTTATAGTGAAAAATGTTTAAGTGTCGCTGTGAGTTATAAGCAATAGTTATTGTCAATATATTAATATATTGATTGACCTAGAAAAAACATAGCATGTATTTTGTTGAAACTTTTGAATGATATTGTGATAGTGGAAATATATTTTCTTGGACAATTTTGTATTTATTTCTTATTAATATATTTCCTAAAACATATGGGAAGTGTGGTTCCAATCAAAGTAGATATAAGGTTTGATAGCAATATTGCTTCAAAGTTTAATATGATTCATATTGCACATGTAGCTAAAAGGTGAGAATTGTTGTAATTGTAAAAGGCGCGTGATGTTATTAAGATAATACCAATATTCGAATGATTTAAGTAGGTTGTAAAGTATAGGTAATGATAAGATGAACCGGTATGATAGAGTATACAATAAAAAATAATTAAGAGTTTGTAATGAAGTTGGAAAATGTTTTTTGATACTCAGCTTAAGTTAAGTTGAATTGAATATTTAGAAAATTTAATGACCAAAATATGGTAAATTAATAGAGGTGAAAAATGAGTAGTGAATTACCAATACATAATAGTGTAAGGTTATTATTAATAAACGATCAAAATAAGTTACTATTAATGTGTGCGGATGATCCTACAACAACTACCAAGGAAGGTGTTTACTATGGAAAATTTTGGTTCCCAATTGGTGGGGAATCAGAGCCTGGTGAGCAACTAATGGAGACGGCCATCCGGGAGCTAAAAGAAGAAACTGGTCTGGAGGAAAAAGATGTCATTTTTGGTCCTCAAGTATGGTTTGGTGAATTCGATATGGTATTATCTGGTAAAATGAAAAGATTAAAACAGAAATTTGTTGTTGCCTATACTGAGACGTCGGATACAACCTTGGAGTATTTAACTAAAGAAGAACAAAAAGTCATTGAGAAGACTGCATGGTTTACCTTGGATGATATAAAGCAGTCGACAGAAATTATTTATCCTGTAGTATTACCAGATTATTTGCCAGATATTTTAAATAGAAATTACCCACAAGAACCAATATGGATTGATTTAGCAAAGAAGCCAAATTATAGTTAATTAGTATTTTTAGATTATGAGTTGATGTTGTTTGTTATGTCCCCAGCTTGTAATGGCCTCTAATATTGAGAATTCTACTTATTAGATTATTTGATAAATATAATTTGCTATCATCATATAATTTAAAATTACCATATTGTGATTTTGATATTAATCTTTGGTTCCTTATTTAATTGTATTCGAATTGTCTTGATTGTTGAACGCAATAATGGGGTTTATTTCATCCGTGGAATTGGAACTATTTGTATTAATATTAGCTCTGGTCTTGTTGCTAGAAAAATGCATGGTTTGCAAGACAAATTAGTTTATAGTTGCAATTGGTTGGCAAAGATGCAGTGTGGTCAACACTGTGATAGAATCCAATTTCAACCAATAAACCAAAGGGAATTTGGGAATGTCTGGTCAATTAAATCTCAATGCTAGCAATATCCAATCTTATCTAGAACAGCAGCCAAACTCTCATATCCATGTTGGTATTTTCGATATTGATGGTGTTCTTCGTTCTAAGCGGTTGCGTAAAGAAAAAGTTATTCATGGGCTTAAGAATAATTTAGGTTTTTGTGATGTTATCTTTGGTTGGGATTGCGGAGACGCTCTTTACGATAATATTAATTTTACTGGTTGGCATACAGGGTACCCTGATGCTAAAGTTCTTTTGCTTCCTGAAACATGCCGAGCATATCCTTTTGAATATGGAGGCTTGCTCATTTTAAGTGAAGCATGTGCCCCTGTTGATCAAATATGCCCAAGAGGCTTATTGAAGCGTGTATTGAATAGATTAGAAAACCTTGGGTTTAAGTCTATTGCAGCTTTAGAATATGAGTTTTTTTGTTTTAATGAATCTCCTAAAAGTATTATGGAGAAGAATTTTCAACATTTAGAGCCAATGTCGACTGGATCATTTGGTTACTCTGCAATTAGAGCTGGAGTTTTTAGTGAATTTAATAATGAGCTTATAGATGTATGTGAACAATCTGATATTGCACTAGAAGGTCTGCATACAGAGACCGGTCCAGGTGTTCTGGAAGCTGCCATTTGTGCTTCAGATGGTCTTGCCGCAGCTGATAAAGCGGCATTATTTAAAACACTAACAAAAATAGCGGCTCAACGTCATGAAATCATGGCTACTTTTATGGCCAGATGGTCCACTGAGTATTCAGGTAACGGAGGGCATGTGCATTGTTCCTTAACCGATCTTGAAGGTAGACCTGTTTTTTATAACTCTGAAGAAGATAATAATATCTCAAGAAATATGAGATTATTTATTGCTGGACTGCAGACAGTTTTGCCTGATTGTATCGCTATGTTAGCACCTACTGTTAATTCTTATGCCCGACTTGTACCTGGATTTTGGGCACCGACATCGGCAACATGGGGGGTTGAGAATAGAACTTGTGCACTAAGAGCCATAACTGGCTCAGCCTCCAGTCAGCGTGTCGAGTGTCGTATTCCTGGCGCTGATGCTAACCCATATCTTGTATTGGCAGCGGTACTTGCTGCTGGATGTTATGGTATGGAAAATAAATTACAACCAAGCAAGGCATTAACTGGTAATGCCTACAAACATGATGCCTCACCTGAGCAAATTTTTCCGGAAACATTAGGCGAGGCAGCTGATAAACTGTCTCAGTCAGAGGTTGCTAAAGAGCTATTCGGTAATACTTTTGTTGAGCATTTCTCAGCCACTAGGAAATGGGAACAACGTCAAGCTAACCAAGCGGTTTCAGATTGGCAATTAAAACGTTATTTTGAAATTATTTGACGGAGCTATAATGACAAAAAATTTTGATGTGATCACACCTATAGATGGTAGCGTGTATGCTACACGAGCATATGCTGGGAATGCTGAAATTCAGAAAGCTATTACTTTGGCTAAAGCCACACAACAAGACTGGCAGATGCAAAGTGTAGAGCAAAGATCATTAGTGCTTAATAAATTTGTTAATATTATGAGTGAGAATGCAAGCACTATTGCAACAGAACTTGCATGGCAGATGGGGCGCCCAATTAATCAAGGTCCATTAGAAATTAAAGGTCTGGCTCAACGTGCCGAATATATGATTGAATCTGCTGAAGAAGCTCTATCATGGACTAAAGTAGATGAACAGCGTCATATAGAGCGTAGACCTAAAGGTATAATCCTTGTTATAGCACCCTGGAATTACCCATATTTGACGGCAATTAATAGTATTATTCCAGCCCTTATGGCAGGGAATATGGTGATTTTGAAGCATGCAAGCCAAACACCACTTTGTGCAGAGCAAATGCACAAAGCTTTTCAACAAGCAGGTCTTCCAGAAGGTGCATTTCAGTATCTTCATCTTGATCATGATAGTTGTGAAGAGTTGATCACCAAAAAGATGGTTGATTTTGTGGTATTCACAGGCTCTGTTGATATTGGCAGAAAAGTTTATCAATATTGCGCGAATGCATTGATTGGCTGTGCTCTTGAACTGGGTGGTAAAGATCCTGCATATGTATGCTCATCTGCAAATATATCACAAGCAATTGATGGCTTAGTTGATGGTGCTTTTTTTAATTCTGGTCAATCTTGTTGTGGAATTGAAAGAATCTATGTTCATAAAGAAATTCATAATGATTTTTTGGAAGCTTTTATTGCTAAAACAAAAGACTATAATTTAGGAAACCCATTAGAGCATAATATTGATTTAGGTCCTATGGCAAGTCTGTCTGGTGCACAAAATGTTCAAAACATGGTTGCTGAGGCTATTTTGCAAGGTGCCCAGTCTTTATTAAAAGTAAGCTCTAATTTACCTTACTTTTCACCACAAATTTTAACTAAAGTTACACAAAATATGCCAATTCAACAAGAAGAAATTTTTGGCCCAGTTGTGACGATAAGTTCTGTTGACAATGATCAACAAGCACTCGAATATATGAATGACAGTAAATTTGGTTTAACAGCATCTATTTGGAGTGAAGATAAACAACATGCCTTCAAATTAGCACAGCATCTTGATGCTGGAACCTGTTTTCTTAATCGCTGTGATTATCTTGACCCAGCATTACCTTGGTCTGGAGTGAAGGACTCTGGTCTTGGTTATAGTTTATCGAAATTAGGTTATGACCAATTAACTAGACCTCGTGCCTTTTTGTTGGGGGAGTAAGAAAGTGGATAAATACACTGCTGTTTGGAACTATCCAACCACTATCTATTTTGGTGCAGGTAGATTAAATGATATAGCAAGCTGTTGTACCATCATCAATGCAAAAAATCCTTTATTAGTATCGGATCGTTTTTTGTCTGAGCAACCTTGTTTCCAACAAATAATTGATATATTAAAGAAAAACACTATTCATCATGGTGTTTATTTAGATGTGGCAGCAAATCCAACTCTTGTAAATGTTTTAAATGGTTTGAAGCAATTTAGAGATCATAAACATGATGCGGTGATCTGTTTTGGCGGAGGCAGTGTTCTTGATGCAGGAAAAGCAATTGCATTAATGGCTAAGCAGACTCATGAGCTGTGGGAATTTGAAGATAAGGGTGATAATTACTTAAAGGTAAATACCAAAGGAATTGCCCCGAGCATTGCTATACCAACAGCTAGTGGTACTGGAGCAGAGGTAGGACGAGTTGCTGTAATTTTAGATGAAGAGCAAAAGAGGAAAAAATTAATTTTCCATCCAGATTTGATAGCTAATATAGTTATTGCAGATCCAGAACTTACATTTAGTTTGCCTGCACATTTGACTGCAGCTACAGGATTAGATGCTTTTACACATAATTTAGAGGCATACTGTTCGCCTGCCTATCACCCTATAGCAGATGGCATTAGTATTGATGCTATGATGAAAATATTCAACTATTTACCTATCGCATATACGATGCCAAATAATTTAGAGGCACGAACACATATGTTGTCAGCATCTATTATGGGAGCAACAGCATTTCAAAAAGGTCTAGGAGCTGTACATGCACTAGCACATCCTTTAGGGGCACATTACGGGAAACATCATGGTCTATTGAATGCTGTATTGTTGCCATACGTTTTGCAACATAATCTGCCAGCTATAGAGCATAAACTTGAGTTCTTGTGTAAAATATTTAGTTTGCCAAATCCAAGTGGTGCTACTTTTATTGATTGGATTGTTAAATTAAGACATGAACTCGAGATCCCTAATACTTTATCTGATATTGGCATTCCAATAACTGATTTAGATTTAATTTCCAATGAAGCTTTTTTAGATGCAAGCTCTGCTACGAACCCTACTATCTGGAGTGTAGAAGATTATCATCAAGTTTTAAATAGAGCTATCACAGGATAGAGATAATGCGTATTGCTGTAGCAGGTTTTCAACATGAAACTAATACTTTTTCAACCCAGAAAACTGTACTAGAAGATTTTGAGCAAGCAGATGTGTGGCCAAAATTATGCGAAGGCCGGGAGATATTGAATTTACTCTCTGGTATGAATATACCGATGAGTGGTTTTATTGAGCAAGCAGCACATGAGCATGTACAGGTTGTTCCAATTCTTTGGTGCTCTGCGCCACCATCTGGTCTTGTTAATAAAGATGCCTTTGAGATGATAAGCCAGAAAATTATTACGGGGATTATTGAGAGCCAACCTGATGCTATTTATCTTGATTTGCATGGAGCTATGGTAGCAGAGCATCAAGATGATCCAGATGGTTCTCTTATTAAGCAGATGCGCCAGCAGCTAGATAGCACAATTCCTATTATTGTAAGTCTTGATTATCATGCTAATGTTAGTAAAGATATGTTTGAATACAGCAATCTATTGCTTTCTTATAAAACATATCCACATATAGATATGGCTGATACTGGGAAACTTGCTTGCCAAATCTTAGTGCATAATATAGCAGGGCTATCATATAAAGCTTTTAAACTATTGCCTTTTCAAATTCCACTACCTTGGCAATGTAGTACTATTGAACCAATGAGTACTATTTTTACTAATATTGAAAAATTACAAAATAAATATGATGCGATTATTTCTTTTTGTCCAGCATTTCCATTATCTGATGTAGATTATCTTGGACCCACAATTTGTTCTTATGGGGCAAAAGAGAGCGATGTTAATGAAATAATTAAGATAGTAGAGCATGATATTATTCAAGCAAAACCTGATTTCAATGGTAAGCTTTGGTCTGCAACAGAAGCTATAGATTATTCGCTATCACGTCCAGGACCAATTATATTTGCTGATACACAGGATAATTCTGGTGGTGGTGCAAGCTCAGATGTTGTTGAAATTATTAAAATATTTGCAGAGCGCAAACTTAAATCTACAGTGGTTGCTATGGTTTGCGATCCTATTAGTATGGAAGTAGTTGCTAACCACTATGAAGGAGACAACATAGAGTTAACATTAGGAGGGAGAACATCAACTCCAAACCAATCGCCTTTATGTGGAACTTTTAAGATCATATCTATTAGGCTAGGCCAATTTATTGGTACTGGTCCATATTATAAAGGTTGCCAAATAGATCTTGGGCCTATGGCATGCTTAGATTATCAGGGTGTTGAAGTTATTGTTTCCAGCCGTAAAATGCAAGCGGCAGATAGAAGCATTTTCCACTATATGGGTATTGATCCATCGGAACGTCATATTCTTTGTTTAAAAAGCTCAGTACATTTCAGAGCTGATTTTACAGCGTTATCTTCAGAAATATTAGTTGTACTAAGTCCTGGCAGTAATATCGCAGATCCTAAACAATTGAACTATCAAAAATATCAAACTGAAGCTAACTAGATATTAAGAATATAGTTGCTACTTTACACTGTTAATATATTTTAGGTTTTCAAGTGTTTTTCGGCTTGTTTTTTCTTTTTAGTTACAATTTTCCATGAATGAACTTTATCTATGCTTGAGGTATATTGATTTGTATGTGGGTTAGATGCATTCCTACGCTAGTGTTGAGCAGTGTGTGCTCTATGTAGTGGGCATAATAAATACATTTATACTAGAGTGTTGAGTATCCTGAGATTTATGTAATTGTAAATGCCAGTTGAATGCAGTAATTGAAGTTAGTGGCTGGCTGTATTATCTTTTTTTAAGTGTATATTAGAGACGGCTGCTGAATTATCTGTTGTTGAGCTTTGTTTTAAATCTGGAAAATCATCAAAACTGTAAGCTTGCTTATCTTTTTTTAAGCTACACGGAAATGAAATCTTTCTTGGTATACTGCAGCTGCAGAGCTTCCAGGTTGAGTTTTTGCTTATTGTGATTTTAAACTTAAAAAAATCATAAAATCAAAAATTAAATAATATGTACAAAATTGAACTTTACAGTTACTTGATGCAGAGGAACAATTAACAGTTTCAATTGATACTGTAGTAAGAGTGTTGTGTTGTAACCTAGTGGTTTGCTTGGGCATATTACCTTAATGTTTCATAAATCATTGGCATATCAAAGATGCAGATATTAAATATATCTTTATATGTTGGGAGGCATATTTATTCTTATGAATGTAATAAATAAGAAATAAAATATAAAATATAAAATATAAAATATAAAGTCAACTATAAAGGAAGTTATCGGCTGATTCATCAATAATATGATAAGTGGCGATCCTGAAGATGTTGTAACTCTCGGAATTGGCTGGAGTTATGTAACTCCTTGATCTGGTCATTTATTATGTTTCTGATGAATGTCGTCAGAATGTAATGGGTATGATTTGCATTGATTGAATTTCAATATCAATTTGATAATATATTATAAGCATGTTGCTAATAAATAGATAATCACGCTTTATGATTAGATATATAATAAAGTTGCAAAATATTAATTTTTTGATAGGATGTCGCCTACTTTATAATAAAGAAGGCATGAATATGTTAATAAAAAGAATATGTGATATCGCATCAAAATTAATCCCGGAACATTTTAGTATAGGTATGGATGAAGAGACTCCCTCAGCAAAAGGGTATGCTCTGGTGAGCACTGAAGAAGCAGGTGAGCCGCCGCCAGTATATACATATTATGGAGTATTTACGTCATTGACGTCACAATTCAATGTTAGAGTTTATGATATTGAACCTGGGTCTTTTTTTACTAGAAAGGTTAATGAGAAATCGATGCTTGGGCACCTAGAGCAAGGTTGTAGTAATCAAATTTGTATATTTAAAAATTATAGAGACGCAGAGCTGTATGTAAAGAGCACAGCCTCAAATTATAATAGCGATGGTCGTTATAATCGTGGTAATGGAGGTAATGGGGGGGCACATAATGGCGCGTTTGTCATATACCAATTGCAATATGATGATCCTATTACTGATAGATTTAAACCTATTTATGATGCGATTAGTCCAGACCAAAGTTTGCACCGTGAATGTGCAATGGTAGAAAAATTTGAGGACGAAATTATACGCAGTCATAAAGCTGCAATGTTGAGTTGTCAAAATCAATATGGAGATACACCTAAGGGATCTCAAATGAAGGTGGTCATTAGAAAGGAAACGCAGACAAAATTAAGAGGTTTATCTATGGCTAGCGGAATAGCTGTCATTGCAAAACCTTCTCTGCTGAGATATTTAATGTCGAATTGTAATGTTTTATATTTGCCAATAAATGATCAGGAGATTTCATTAGGTCGTATAAACTCTGCGATATTTCCTGTTATTGAAAGGTCAGAAACAAGTTTTAGAAGATTTTGTTTTAATGAGCCTGACCATAAAACCTTATCAAGCTTGTCTCCACGCAGCGTTTTGAATCTTGACCATGAGCAATGTGTAAAACCTTTTCCGCCAAAACCTGAGCCAAAAACAGCCCCTATTGATATAATCAAGAGTGCTGTAGGCAGGGATAGGGGTTCCGTGTTTGGGGATGAAGAAATGCCAATGCCGCAATACAGTGCTTCTCTAGGTGGCTCCACAGTGCAAAATAACGAAGATAATCTGAAAAAACGTAAATCTCCATCCATGAGGAAAATACAAAGCAGAAGCTCGCTTTGAAATTCAGGGTTAATGTAATGGATCTTGTCGATGAGCCGGTAATATATCTGAATCATCTTGAAATTTTAAATGGGCAAATTTAAACAGTGCATGGTGCATTATGAAGTGTAAGTTTTTCATATGGATATGAATTGATAGATGGGTGAATTGTAGATTATAAAGCATAAAGCATAATATGTATTTAATATTGCAGCACATCTGACCCTATGAAACCCTCTCCATTTATGGGGAGGAGGGTGTCAAAAATAACACATAATATGTTAATCTGAAATTTGACTCCACTCCATCTATAGGTATCTTAACTCCATTTAAATAGATTGATTTATTGGATAATGATAATGATGTTGAATTTTATTTATCTTCAGGTTCGCCATATGTATTTAAAGTCATATGATCTGTTTATTTGGCCACTTGCTTTCCAAGCATGATGTTTTTGAATTGTGCTGATTTTTTATTTTGTTTATATGAAGAACGGTTAATGTAGGTCCTGGAGAAATATAATTAACTCTAATTTTTTTCCAAAAAAAATGAACAAGGTTTTCAAGATACCTGCTCGAGGCAATTCGTATAACATTGCTATTGGGATGGTTGGGGATGTAGTATTAAGAAGTAATACCTGAGATAATGGCAATGCTTCCGCCAGGTTGAATCTTAGGGGTTAGCACGAATCTTAAAGTGGACCAATAAAAGATTCTCAAAATGCTGTAGACCACTCCTCTTTACTGAGAATGCCATTCTTGCTCAAGTTTAGATTTTTTCCAAAAATATGAAATTACTTCCTCCAGAGGGACAATTTTAACATTAGAGTTGAGAGATGTCTCTTGTCTTGCGGTTTTCGATACTGTTATGTAGAGGCTACGAAAAGTTATATTAAAGCAATTGATTCATATGTGAATAAATTGCTTTGTGAGCCAGGGGGGTAAAGTCTATATTTGATGATTATTTTAGGTGTTGAATACAAAGATAAAACCTTAATTTATTACAGTTTTGATAAATAAGGAAATAAAGATAATCATGTTGAACGTAGAATTTAGTTGAGTTACTATTGCCTAAAGAATAACAACAAAGAGAACAGTAATGCCATATATCTCATCAGACAAATTTAGAAGCCCAATACTTAAAAAAATAGCAGATGGCGATGAATCAGTCTTTTTTGATGCATTAGACGATGAACTTAATATGACAGAGGAGGACTTATGGTTTTTAGGTGTTTTCAGGCCACTTCCCTTAGCTTGCAATAATGGTCATATTGATGTTGTAAATAGATTGCTTGAGATGCCGCAAGTTTTAGGTAATGCTACAGATAATGATAACTACGCCTTGTGGCGATCGGCACAAAACGGTCATCTATGTATTGTAAATAGGTTGCTTGAAATACCGCAGGTGCTAGCCAATGCTACGGCTGTTAATAACGGCGCCTTACGCTTCGCAGCAGAGTATGGTCATCTTAATGTGGTAGACAGATTGCTTGAAATACCGCAAGTTCAAAATAATGTTTCCGCCATGAGAAGTTATCCCTTTTGCGCTGCAGCTGAAAACAGTCATATTAGTGTTGTTAATAGATTACTTGAAATACCCGATGTATTAGCTAATGCCTCAATTAATCATAACTACCCCCTTCGTGCAGCATCACTAAAGGGGCATCTTGATGTTGTAAACAGATTACTTGAAATACCTACGGTTGTGGCTAATACAGTTATTAATATCGGCGCCTTACGTATGGCCGTGCAAAATGGGCATAATGAAATATCTTACATATTGGCAAGGCTTCAATGGCCAAGAGGAGTGGTTGACTTGCCAAATGATTTACATGAATACCTTCCTGAAATATATCAAGGAGCAGTTATTGCCTCTGGGAAAAAAGAATTTGAAGGCATGGTTAAGTGCTGGATACGAGGCAAGCCTGCAATCAGCGCTAGTGATATTCATTACCCTGGCCATGGCAACCCATCACAGAATCTTATTCGCATTGACGGATATAATGCGCCACGAACTATTATACAGTATGCAGGATGTAGAGATGTGGTTAAGGAAGCTAGAAATGAGAGTAGAGCTGACCATGGAATGAACACATTATTGTATTCTTCACATCTTCACAAAACATTTCAATCTGCATATGAGAAAGGACTAAAAGAATCACAAGAAGAAAACAAAAAACAGGCAGGATATGGCGAAGGTGCGATAGTTGTACACAAGCGAGCCAAACCTAATGGCTACTTCAGGTAAATATAAATACACAAGAAAATCACGCATCCATAATATAATTTCATTAAAAATAGAGAACAATAATGCCATATATGTCAGCAGATAAAGTTACCAATCCAATACTTGAAAAAACAGCAGAAGGTGATGAGTCGATTTCCTACAATATAGCGATTGATGATTTTAATAGACCAATCCTTCAAAAAATTGATCGCAAGATAAAGAAAGTCTTAGCTGATCCTGCAATTAATTATAGTTATGCCTTGCGATTAGCAGCAAAAAATGGTCGCCTTGGCGTTGTTAATGCTTTGCTTGAAATGACCAAAGTTGCAGAAGCAAATACCGCAGCTGCTAATTACTTAGTCTTGCACTTGGCCGCTGCTAAGGACCTGGCTGCTGCTAATCACTTATCCTTGTACTTGGCTGCCGCAAATGGTCATCTTGATGTTGTCAACAGATTGCTTGAAATACCAGGGGTTGCAGCCAATGCCGGCACAGCTAATAACCGCGCCTTACGCTTTGCAGCGGAAAATGGTCATTTTGAAATATCTTATATGCTAGCAGAGCTTCAGTGGCTAAGGGGTAAGATTAATATTCCGGCAAATTTACATAAATATCTCCCCCAGATACGTAAAGGAGAACAAATAAATGCGGCAAAAATCAAGTTTGAAGGTACAGTTAAGTCATGCAGAAGAAATCGGTGTGAGCCAATAAATGAGGGCAGGGCTGATAGTCACGTCGATACACTATTGTATTCTTCAAATTCACATAAAACATTTCAATCTGCATATGAGAAAGGACAAAAGAAATCTTCTGGATATGATGATGCTGCGATGGTTGAACACAAGCCAAGCAAACCTAAGAGCTCCTTCATGTAAATGTGAATACACAAGAAAATTACATATTCATAATATTGTTTTATTAAAAGTAGAGAACAGCAATGCCATATATATCAGCAGACAAATTTAGAAGCCCAATACTTAAAAAAATAGCAGAAGGCGATGAGTCTGTATTTTTAGATGCAGCAGGTAATGAATTTAATCTTACAGAGCGTTGTGGGTTTATGAATTGGAACTCAATTCTTGTGGCTTCCAATAATGGTTGTACCGAAGTCGTAAGGGAATTGCTTAAAATGCCTGCTGTCGAATGTAATGTTGCGGCTAGTAACAATTTGGCCTTATGTCTCTCATCAAGACATGGCTATATAGATATAGTAAATATGTTGCTTATGATACCTGAGGTCTTAGGTAATGCTGCTGCTAATGAGAATGATGCACTCAGTTGGGCAATAGAAAATGGACATTTAGATGTTGTAAATAGATTGCTTGAAATACCCGCTGTTATAGATAATGCTGCAGCTCAAGATAGCTCTGCCCTGCGGTCGGCAGCAAAGAGCGGGCATCTTGATATTGTTGATAGATTGCTTGAGATGCCAGAGGTTCTAGATAATGCTGCATCATATAATAATGAGGCATTGAGTTGGGCAGCTGAAAATGGACATTTGAATGTTACAAATAGATTACTTGAAATATCAGCAGTTGAAGATAGTGCTGCAGTTAATGGGAATAGAGCTTTGCGGTTGGCGGCAGAGAGAGGTCACAGCCATATTATTAATAGGTTGGTAGCGATACCGGATATTGTAGCTAATATTTCAGTTAATAATAATCTTTCTTTGCGCATATCAGCATATTATTGCAATGTAGAAATAGCATATACGTTAGCAAAGATTCAGTGGCCAAGGGGAGTTGTTGACATGCCAGATGATTTGCATGAATACCTTCCTGTAATATACCTGGGAGCGGTTATCGCTTCAGGAATGAAAGAATTTGAAGCTATGGCTAAGTGTTGGATAAAAGGCGCGCCTGTAAACAATGCTGCCGATATACATCACCCCAGCCGTGATACATACTCTAGAGACCTTGTTCGTATTGATAAATATAATGCTCCAAGAATTATCATGCAGTATGCAGGATATAGAGATGTAGTTAATGAAACTGAGCATGAGAATAGCATTGACTATAGCATGAACACTTCGTTGTATTCTTCTAGTCTTCATAAAACATTTCAAGCTGCATATGAGAAAGGACAAAAAGAATCACAAAAAGAAAATAAAGAGAAAGCCGGGTATGGTGAGGGTGCTATGGTTGTGCACAAGCCAGCCAAACCTAAGAGCTCCTTTATGTAAATATAAATATACAAGAAAATTACGCATCCATAATATTGTTTCATTAAAAATAGAGGGCAATTATGTATATACCAGCAGACGAATTCACTAATCCAATATTAAAAAAAATAGCCGAAGGTGATGAGGCTGTTTTTGTAGATACAGCAGAAAATGCTTTTGATTTAACTGAGGAATATGAATACAAAGAGTGGTCTGCACTCGCCATTGCTTGCAATAATGGTCATCTAAATGTTGTTAATAAATTGCTTGAAATCCCGAAAGTTGTATCCAAGGCGGAAAATGACCGTCAGAATCATTCTTTATGCATGGCAGCAGAGAATGGTCATTTAAAAATTGTTAATAAATTACTTAGAATACCCGGGATCTTAGCTAAGAGCTCAGCTAATTATAATTATTCTTTTTTCGTTTCAGCTGAAAATGGTCATCTTGATGTTGTTATTAGATTGCTCGAAATAGAAAGGGTTGCATCCTATGTAAGAACTAATAATTACTATGCCTTGCACATGTCATCATGGAATGGTCATCTTGATGTTTTAAATAGATTGCTTGAGATACCTGATATTGCAGCTCATGCGTCAAGCTCAAATAACAGGTCCCTTAGAGGTGCGGCTAAAAATGGTCATTTTGATGTTGTTAATAGATTGCTTCAGATGTCAAATGTTGTAGCTGATATTGCATATAATGATAATGAGGCCTTATGTATGGCGGCACAAAACAGTCACAGGGAAATAGCCTACACCCTAGCAAAAATTCAGTGGCCAAGGGGGGTAATTGATATGCCTATGGATTTGCATAAATGTCTTCCTGCCATATATCAAGGAGCAATAATAGCTTCTGGGAGGAAAGAGTTTGAAGGTATGGTTAAGTGCTGGATAAGAGGAAACCCAGCAAATAACACTAATAATATTTATTACCCTGGGTATGAGAGTCTTTCTAAAGACTTAGTTCGTATAGATAAATATAATGCACCACGAACTATCATGCAATATGCAGGATGCAGGGATGTTGTTAAAGAATCTGAAAGTGAGATTAGGGTTAGCTATGGCATGAATACCTTGCTGTATTCTTCATGGCTTCACAAAAGATTTCAAGCTGCGTATGAAGTGGGACAAAAAGAAAACAAGAAACGCTCCGGGTATGGTGAGGGTGCAATGACTATATACAGCTCAAATAAGCGCAGAAGGCCAGGTGCTTAAAGTTAGAAGCAAATCACCTATCTTAAAGTGATGTTGATGTTTCTTACACTTTTCTTTGCATTGTTTTGATGGCAACTTCTTGTTGCCTGTCTATCTCTATAGTTGTGTCTTTTCCTATAGTGTTAGAGGTAATGCTAATCTCTTTTCTTCTTCAATATACACTTACAAGTCTTTCGTATTAACTAGGTGGAAGACTCCATCCTTGTCAGTCATCTCCTTGTACTGCCTAAATTTTTTATGTAGATAGTATCTGTGATGGTGCCAGATCAAGATTTAGTTGTATCATACATTTTAACAACAGCCCCTCTTGCCTCCGATATAATGCTCATGGTTCTTTCAAATGCCTTGTCCTTTAGGGCAGGGAGATATCCCTTGGAAGCAATTTCTTAATAAGGGGGGAGGCTATAAAAACTATACCATTGATTTAATTTTAGAAATAACCTTAGTGATATTTTCTATCTGTGAAAAATCAATAATTTGATATTAATTTATTCCGCAAATCAATTAGTTTTCTTTGGTTCTGCCGGTAAGTATTAAATTGTATTTTACAGATGTTGATTTGTGGTATATATCACTTTCTAATTCTCGTGTAGACGCAGTGGCAAGGGCCAAATGTTTTTCATTGAAAGTGTAGCGAATGAAATGAATGTTAATGCCAGAAAAAATAATAGAGTTTTAGTTAGCTTAGCGTTCATGGTTGCAACTGGTTCATTATGCTAAGTTCTTGTTGGGGTCAACTATAGATAACTTTATTGTGAAAAATTTTAGTATACGGGTGAATAATTGTAAAGATATAAGGAAGCTTGTGTAGTGTGTTTGAAAGCTTTCCATGTTAATGTATGCTATTAAACATCAGGAATGAAAATATATTGACAAAATTGTCAACTTGCTTTTAAATACCTGTGTTACTCACGGGGTGCCATATATGGCTGAGATTATACTCGCTGAACCTGAACAGAAAAACTGCGTAGGAATTGAGTTCATGATGATTAAAATAATTGGTTTTTTAGCCGCATTTACTTCAACCATATCACTGTTACCTCAAATAATTAAAAGTCACCAAACTAGATCCGTGAACGATTTATCATATTGGATGCTTGTTATATTTCTAATAACTTCTGTCTTATGGGTGGTTTATGGGTTATTAGCAAATAGTGCGGCTGTATTTTGGGCAAATATTCTAATGGTTATATTTTCTATTTGGATGATTACTATAAAGTACTATTATGCCAAAACTTGAACAAGTAATGGAAAATATAAAAAGTATTCTGTGCTTGAATGGTGATGTTCATAATGCAGGGGTATTTAATAAATTCAAGAATTTACCTGTTATTGCTGCTGATGGTGCAGTTAATAAAGTGTTAAAATTAAACATACTACCTGATTTAATTGTGGGAGATGGAGATTCAATTGAAAGTAATGATAAATTAAACAATATTGAATATATTAGAAGTCCCAATCAAAATTACACTGATTTTGAAAAATCTTTAAATGTAATGCAAAAAAGAAAATTATTGCCTTGTATCGTAACTGGAGTTAGTGGTGGTGAGTTAGAGCATACATTATATAATTTACAGGTTATTGCAAGGCATGATAACTTCTTATTCCATGACTCTGCGTGCCATGACAAATTAAAGTTTGGAATATTTATTTCTACGGATTTTACTGCAACATTGAAAATAAATTCCACCATTTCTATATTGCCTTACCCAAGAGCCGTAGTGTCTAGTTGTGGATTGAAGTGGGAGCTTGATAATTATAATTTATGTATAAATAATAAAGCAAGTATAAGGAATATGACCGCCAATAATAATGTGTCTATTTCTTTATCTTCAGGCCGGGCGATGGTTATATTCGAGGTGTTTTAATCTCATTAAATTTATTCACAAGAGTAAGTGTCTTGCTGCCATGGATGTCATTTTGAATTGTATTTAAGTTTGTGGTAAGTGCCAAGATATAGATAAGCAAGCAAGCAAGCAAGCAAGCAAGCAAGCAAGAAATCAAGAAAGGAGGCAAGAGTATATTGCTGCAAGGTAGATGAAATGAGTTGTACTTTAAAGATACATTTATATGTAGTACTAAATTACTTGTTTTGAATTAAATACTATAGAGTCTTTTTTCGCATAACTATATCTAGAGGGGTATGTTGTTGATTAATTTCACTAGAGCTTTCATATTCCAGTCTTAATATGTTTCCTAGGCTTGTATATAGTTATTGCTTCCTCTCCATAACCTGAACTTTCCTTGTTTTCTTTTTGTCCATTTTCATATGCATTTTGAAATATTCTATGAAGATTTGATGAATATAATAGGGTGTTCATACCACTGTTCACGTTCTTTTCATTTTTAGCTTCACTAACGATATTTCTGCATCCAGCATACTGCATTATAGTTCGTGGTGCATTATATTCATCAATACGAACAAGGTATCGAGAGGATGTATCATGTCCTGGATAATGAATATTATTAGTAGTATTTGCAGGCATGCCTCTTATCCAGCACTTAACTATCTCTTCAAATTCTTTTTTGCCAGAAGCTATTTGTGCCCCTTGGTATATTGCTGGAAGGCATCCCTGCAAATACCCAGGTATATCAATGCTCCCTCTTGGCCACTGGAGGCTTGCGAGTATGTATGATATCTCTAAGTGATCATTTTCTATTGAAGAAACTAAGGCGTAGTTGTTTCTGGCAGATATATTGGCTGCAACACTCGATATTTTAAGTAGCCTTTTGACAATGTCAATATGACCATTTTCTGCTGCAAGGGATAACGCGTAGTTATCTCGAATTGCAGCATTTTCAGTAACACTTATAATTTCAAGCAATTTGTCTGCAGTCTGTAAATAACCATTTTTTGCTGAAAATATTAAAGCCAGGTTGTTGCAGGCTGCAGCATTTGCCGCAACACTAGGTATCTTAAGGAGCCTGTTGATAACATCGATGTGTCCATGTTCTGCTGCAGAAATTAGAGCTTGGTTATCCAGGGCTGCAGCATTAGTTGTAACACTAGGAATTTCAAGTAATCTATTAACAATAGTGATATGTCCATTTTCAGCTGCAGCGATTAGGGCGCGGTTCTCGTGAACGGCAGCATTAGCTGCAACACAAGGTATTTGAAGCAACCTGTCAACAATAGAGACATGACCATTATTGCAAGCCAAAGAAAGAGGGTTCCAGGGGATGGAAAAAATGCTCCGTGAACCTACTTCATTAAAGTCATCGTTTGTTGCACCTAAAAAAACTGAATGATCACCTAGTGCTATTTTCTTAAGTATTTGGTTGGTAAATTTATCTGCTGAGATGAACTGCATGGTTTCTCACTTTTTATTGAGATAAGGATTGTTATTTTTGTAAGATTAGGCATGAAACTAACTGCTTAGTCAAGTATTAAATTAATATTGTTTTTATTTATTAATTTGATGATAAATAAGAATTACCACAAATCATAATAATTCTTAAATTAGCCTTAAATATAAGCAATAATCTCCATTAATCATAAAAGCATTTATTTGCATATGAATAAAATGTTTTAAGGCAGCCTTATGTAAACTTCATGTGATTTTGTTTTCAAGAAATATGAACAGTGGCATTTACTCGAAATATATAAGAAATTTATTAAGAATTCACTAATGTTAAAATAGATTGTTGTATATAGTGACAATGTCTAGTTGGCCGTATGCTATAGAAATGAATGTTCTGCTAGCCCAGCTACTTTGTTGGCACCCGCGGGGGAGCACTTTTAAATACAGTTAAAGAATACATTCAAAACCAAAAGACACCGGAATAAAAAACAGAACAATGTCTTTCGCCCTCCACCTAAAAGAAGAGATTTTTCGGCATACTTAGTAAATTTATATATAGCCCACTTAAAATGTTTTATTCATATGCAAATAAATCTCTTCATGGTTAAGGCATAATAATATTTTATTAAGCCTTAATTTAAGGTTTGCTATAATTTATGGTGATTCTTATTTATCATCAAATTAATAAATAAAAACAATATTAATTTAATTCTTGACCGAGCAGTTAGTTTGATATCTAATGTCGAAAAATGAACAATAATCATAATTCTAACAAGTGAGTGCACATGAGATACGATAATGTTTTTTATCTAGCTAATAGTGATTTAGTATCTGTTTTAGAAAATCACTTTAAAGTTTTAGATGATGTTTTAACTAGGATTAAACTAGATAAAAAGATTGGTTGCAAGAGTATTTACTCTGCAAAAATAGATGGTAAAGAAAGGTTAATTTTCACTATCACTAATGGCAAACTAGTTTTTCTAGGAGAGATGGGCAATCACAAATATGACCGACTGCATGTTATGGGCAAAGGTAATAATGCTCTTTTAAAAGAGATGTGTAGAGATGATGCTCCTATTGTTAAAGTTAATGTTTCTCGTAATAAGGATGACAGCCTTGCAATTTTAAAGCTTGAGTCTGCATCTGCACATACTCAAGAGCCTGTACTTAGATGTATTCAAGGTAATTTATTAACTCTTAATAATGAACAAAATAAAATCCTCGAAGAAAGTGGACAGTCCCATAAGCTAATTATAGGTGGCCCTGGCTCAGGTAAGACTATAACCATATGCCAAATCTTAAAGGATAAATTAAAAGAAGGTGACACTGATTTATTATATATCTCTAAAGAAGATAGACTCGTAGATGAAGTAAGAGCAAGTTTTACTGATAACCCAAGTGTAAGATGCTTAACATGGCATGACTTTGTTGGGATTGATAAAGGAGCGCCAAAGGTTGCCTATCCAGAGTTTCATGCCTGGGTACAAGAAAAAACATCAGGAAAAGGAAATTTAAGCACTAGCATACAAGAGACACTAGG
>Ga0066610_10000023_pt1 | contig 99796 bp, 95 predicted proteins | sample SaaInlV_DNA_165m_FD_60375 | JGI IMG/M metagenome (GOLD analysis project Ga0066610, IMG submission 60375) | Marine microbial communities from expanding oxygen minimum zones in the Saanich Inlet - SI075_LV_DNA_165m | ecosystem: Environmental > Aquatic > Marine > Unclassified | place: British... | reverse complement strand
TTCATCAAGATGTTGCTGGGCGTTTATTAACCATATTCAATATATACAATGAAGAGTTAAAAGCTTGTGGCAATATAGACCTGTCGTTATATATACCAACAGTAGAAGCTTTAAACTCTGCCTTAGGTAAGTCTCAAGGATTAGTTTTTGACGAAATACATGATATACCTAGAGGTCCACTAAAACGATTATTTGAGACAGTCAATACTCGAAATTCAGCATATGAGCATGGCTTCTGTGAAATGACAGTATGTTTTGATAACCAGCAAAGTATGATTGATACAGTAACTTCATTGCCATACATCAAGCAGCACTTAGGTGAATTTGAGACTCACTACTTAAATACCTCGTATCGCTGTGATGGTGACATTTTAACATGGTCTAATAATATTCTAGCAATGAAGAACTCTGTAGCAGGAGGTATTGATGGTAAGGATGATTACTCTGCTCTTATTACCTCTATGACAGGGGTATCTTCTAGAGTTAGTGCAATTGAGACAACTAATCATGCGGAAATAGATAAGTTAAATGAGTTGTTACAACGGACAGACATATCTACTGTTGTAATAGTTCCAAGCCATACTCTTATTGACCAAGCTCTAGAACTATTCCCTGGTGCTTCAGTTTATACTGTTGAAGAGTCTAAAGGTTTAGAGTTTGATGTTGTTGTTAAATATGGTTTTTATAACTCTGATGATGCTCTACTTAAAGAAGTGGATGGTGTTTACAGGAATGGCGGTTATTCAAGTAGCCCGCAAAACCGCTCAAAAGAGAGAAATAGCTTGGCTCGGAGTAATTCTTTATATTTTCATAAGTCATTTGTAGCTGCAACTAGACCATGAGTGAGTTAATTATTGTTGATGATGTGGTTGCCAGTGATTCATTCCCATCTTTATGGGAAGCGTTAAAGGGAGAGCTAAGTATTTCTTATAAAATATCTGCCTCAGAGCAAAGTAGTGCTGATTTCTCACAACTACCTGCTAATGAGCAAATAAGCATTATTTCAGCGAAAGTTTCTGAATTTGCCATAAGAATAAAATATGATATTGCACGAGGTATTACTCGTAATATTGCAGCACTTGAGAGAGGTTCTGATGCATTGATGCAACAGGTTGTGTCTGTTGTTGAGCAAGTAGTAGACACGGCCAACACTGAATCATTATGGAGTATTGTCGGACTTGGAGGAATTTTTAACTCTGATATGATGAGAAGAATAGCTGCAAACCCAAATGCCAACATAGAAATACTAGAACAAATTCTTTTGCATATTAAAGATGTAAGTATTTTCGAACAACTACTTGCACGTGAAGATGTACTAAACACAGATGAGATGAAAGTTGACTTTGCGACCTCTATGCTTAGGGTCATGACAGATTTTCAAGGCAAATTAAGTTATGAAGAATTATCTTCTCTTGATGGGGCTGTTGAAAGAACAAAGGAAGCACTTAGCTCATTACATCATAACTTAATAAGTAACTCCACTTTGACAAGAACAGGTATGATTGACGGTGATCTGTTAAGAATATCTGTGAATGAATTCACAAGCACTCCCACACTAAATACTCTTATGGGACAATGTTTATATTATGGTCATATTGATATGGTGACTGATGTTTGTAATCACGGAAATGCAAGTTCTGGCATAATCCAAATGGCAGCAGGTTATATTCAAAAATCTCAAGATATAAGTCTTTCTCTTGTAAGGACGTTAATACTAAGCCCTCACTCTAATGAAGATGTAATCTTGTCATTAATTGCAAATGAATCAATAAGTCTTGAATTTAAGCAAGATACAATACAACAATCAAAATTCAAGTCTAATTCGAATATTGTAATAGCTCTTGTTAGTGCTAAAAGAAGTCAGTCAGTGAAAAAGAGTAATGCAACAGCAGTGCAGCTGGATACAGCAGCAAATAAGGAAGAAAAAAAAGAAAGTCTTACATTAAAGAAAGGTCTGCCTAATACTCAAACAAAACAAGCTGTTGCAACTTTGGCAAAGCAAAATAGGAATGAAAAACTAATAGAAGGGCATGCACAGAAAATAGCAGAATTTTTTATAGGGGGCCATGAAAATGAATTTAATTTAGCTCATCAATATTTAACGGGAAAAAGAATGCTTAAGTTTGCCATTAGGATTGTAATGGAATCAAGGATAGTGTTGAAGCATTACTTAGAATCTCGCAATGGGCGTAAAGCATTAGAAGAGTTATTGAAGGTATGTGGATGTGCCAACCTTCCTGTTGTTCCTACTGATGCAGGGAAGAAAATAGCTAAAAAAATATTGGACAATACAGCAATACTTACAATGGCGACATTTGAAAAACTAATTATCCTTCCAACATTTTTACTTAGCTGCATTGGCGGTGCTGATATTGCTGCGTATGCAGGTAATCTTGATGCACTCAAGCCTATTATTGAAAATTTACCTGATGATGTGGCGAGGGATGAACTTGTAAACAAGCTGACACCAAGTGGAACAACGCCATTATATATGGCATGTGAAAATGGTAATGAGAGTGTTGTTAATTTCATGATTAATGTTGGTGCAGACTGTAGGGTTTGCAATCTAGATGGCGCTAATTCGGCACATGTTTTAGCAAGAAAAGATAATGCTAAAATACTAAAGGTTATCGTTGAAAGTTTGCCTGATGATTCCCACAGTGAGTTTGTAAATAAACAAATAACAAGCAGTGGTGCCACACCATTGTATTTGGCTTGTCATTTTAATCATCAGGATACTGTAAGGTACTTATTGTCTATTGGTGCAGATTATAAAATTCATGGGGCGAACGGATTAAATCCTATGCATGCTGCAGCACAATCTGGTAACCTTGAAATTCTTAAACTTCTTCTTGAAAGCTTGCCAAGTAGAGAGCGATATGAGGCTGTAAACAAACAAACTGAGGGAGGCTTTTTTCTTTTCCATATTGCATGTGCAAAAAATGATAAGGTTACTGTTAAGTATTTATTATCTTTGGGTGTAGATTATAATTTGTGCTCTACAGCAGGATGGGGTGGCGTGCATATCGCAGCACACAAAGGCTGTCTTGAAACACTTGTTTTTCTTGTTGAAAATCTTCCTGATGAAGATGCCCGTCGGAAATTTGTAAATAAAAAGATGCTTGATGATGGGCCTACACCTCTATATCTGGCGTGTAAGATAAATAATGAGGCTATTGTCAGGTACTTACTGTCTGTTGGTGCGGATTGCAGAATTTGCGGAAGCAATGGCTTAAATCCTATGCACTCTGCAGCGCAAAATGGTAGCACTAAATCAGTTGAACTTCTTATGAAAAGCTTTCCTGATGGTGATTCAGCAAGAAGTAATCTTGTAAATATGCAAGCGCTAGATGGCGCGACGGCTTTGTTTTTTGCATGTCAAAAAGGACATTTGAATGTGGTTGAATATTTACTTGGTTATAATGAAATATCGTTAGTGTCAATAATAAGATCTTATGATGAGTGTATTGAATTTGGCATTGAGAATGGCCCAGTCATTGAAAGAAAAATGAGGGGGTATCTTGAAAATAAGGGAATTTTGATAGGTTGTAAAACTAAGTTGGCGGTGTCGCCTCTAGAGGTCGCCTATATAATGGGACACAGTGATATTGTTAAATTATTGAGTGTTTATATCAATGGTAATTCTGACAAAGTCGAGGTGCAAACAATTGAAGCTGAGTGTACGATACAGATACATAGAGATTTTAATTCCATGATGTATTCATCAATTCTTCATAAAACATTTCAGCTTGCATATGAAAAAGGACAAAAGGAAAAGAGGGATGTTTATGGCTACGGAGAAAAGTCATTAGTTTTATATAACTCTGCTATGGCGATGATGTAGTCTGCAAGGATGCGTTTAATCCTATCTCTGAACAGGTGAGATTTGGGGTGGTGGGAATTTGCAGTGATTGTATAATATTTATTTTATAAGAAAAATTCTAATAATGTTAAATGATATATAGAATATTTTGAGTGGTTTTAGTGTGAAGGTTCGTTATCAGATGACGGATTAGCTGATAAGTTCAGATAAGGTGACTTTTGTCTATTATACAAGGTCTATATCTTTAAATAACACGTTGTGCAATCAATGTTGCAAAGCGTCCTCTTATAGGTAAACCATCTTTAGCAGTTTTATGTAAGTGTCCAAAATCCTCAGAGTATTCCAGTGTTGCCCATGATTTATCACGATAGAATTCAATCAATTGATTTGGTTCTAATAAAAAAGAAAAATGCTTTGGGAATTGTGTTTCTGGTGTATTTACAGGACAAACAATTACATGATAACCACCTATTTTAGTTGATTTTTGAGCATTACTTAATAGTTGCCATGCAGTATGTTTACTTAAAAACTGTAAAACGACCGTGCAAATAACTACATCATAGTGTCCCGTTATTATTTCTTCCTCAAGATCTAGAACATTTGCTGTAAGATGTTTTATTTTTTCCTCTTTGATTATGTGTTCTAATCTGAAAATTTGTTTTTCATCTACATCATATGCTGAAACTTTATTGTTAAATTGAGACATATAGAGGCTGTTCCTACCTCTTCCTGCCCCCAAATCTAAAACATCAAGTCTTTTATCTGAGGATATTAAGTAGTTATTTCTTAAGGCAACTACTGAGCTATGAGGATTCTTTAAGTCGTACTTCTTATTGAAATATGTATTTGGATGGCAATATAGATCTATTTGACCAGAAAAATCATTAGTTGTGATATCAAGATTTAGCCATACATACGGGGGTATTAAAAAAAGCTGGCCTGCAGATAACACATGTTTTATTAATATCTCTTTGTTGTCATTAAGCAAACTTAAAGTAACCTTGCCTGTGGAAATTAATACTCTTCCCCAAGAGCCGATATCTATATAGGGGGGCTCCATAGTATTTGGGTCTATTGTAATAGTGCGATAGCAAATATAATTTGAGGGCAATTCTTTATTTAATAGCACTAAGTTACTCCAAATCATTAAAACTTACTATCTATAGTTTTTTGAAATATTGATTGTTCATGAGGAGGTGAAGTGGTCGTTAATATGGTTGTGCCACATCTAAACATGAAATGCTCGAATTTCAACTAATTATCTATATAGTAAGGATATCATATGCTTAGTTTCAAAGGTAAGCAATTCATTAGTCCGACAATTTGAAGGATTATAGTTGGTATGTATCTTATTTATTTAATAACGTAGTATCAATTTTATATATATTAAATTAGCGTTGTGCAGGTTTTGAAGCGGTTGGTTATCCATATATCACTAATTAAATTTCGTTGTTTTCATGGTTTAAGTTATTTGGAACTGACTATTTCTTATGACTTTAATTAAAAGCTAAGCAGATGATTTTAAAATTAGGCATACTGGTTGCAGTTGCAGTATTATTAAATAAAAGACTAGTAAGGATAAAGGCATTGAGTACACAACCTATATTTAAGCTTCGGAACTTATCAAAACATATAAAATTGCCAACACAAGATATTTCAATTTTACAGAATATTAATCTTGATATAAATTATGGAGAAATACTCGCTATAAAGGGTGTTTCAGGCGTTGGCAAATCAACATTACTTAAAATTATGTCTGGTATTGAAACCGCCACGACAGGAACATTATTGTTTGAAGGCAGTGATTTAACTAGACTAAATGCAGTTCAATTGAGCGAATATCGATTACGTAAAATTGGAATGGTATTTCAGGACTTTCGTTTGCTCGAACATTTAACTGTTTTAGAAAATGTAATGCTCGTGTGTGAATTGCAAGGCATGGAATATGAAAAATGTGAACAGCTAGCAATAAGTGTATTAGAGCAGGTCCACATGCAAGCAAGATTTAATATGTACCCAAAGACATTATCTGGTGGTGAGCGTCAGCGTGCGGCTATTGCTAGAGCTTGGGTTACTAGCCCAAAAGTTATTATGGCTGATGAGCCTACTGGTCAGTTAGATAGGAATAGTACTAAACAAATTTTAAAATTAATTGAAAATATAAATAATAGCAAAGGTACAGCAGTTATTATTGCAACTCATGATCCCTTGGTGGTTGAAATTTGTAGCCGTGTTGTGGAAATTCAAGATGGTGCCATTGTGGATGAAGCTAATGATTAAACACTTTTTACGGATCAGCAGTAGACATTTTCTTACTATAGAGAACAAAGTTTTATTTTTTGTTTCATTAATTATATTTAGTTTGGTAGTAGGGTTTAAGCTCTTACATAATCAAGTGTTAGATGCACTTATGACAACTAAAAGTGAAATTTTAGGTGCAAATCTAGTCTTAGAAAGTGCATTGCCAATAGATATAGGAAATGTATTAAATGAAAATGTTTTATTCTCTAATAAAATATCATATAAAACTGTAATCATTAAAAATGATAAAGTGGTTCTGGTAGATGTCATTGCTGTTGATGCTAACTTTCCTTTGTCTGGGCATATAAAATTAGATGACAATAGCAAGGCCTCAGGAGCTATGCTTGAGGACAATTCCATATGGCTTGATGTTAGAGCTATGCAAGCTATAGGTGTGACAATTAATGATAGTATTAAAGTTAATAACAAAGAATACCTGGTTGCTAAACAAATAGTCTCATTACCACAAAGTATATCTCTAAGCGCAATATCGCCAAAGCTGATAATTAAATCAAGTGAAGTTGTTAAAATATTACAACAACCAGGAATTAGAGCTAAATATGAGATGTTGTTAAATGGAAATACCGATGTCATAGATAATATAGTTGCCAGTACGAAAACAAATAGCATGCTTACATATAAACGAGCTAATGATACAGCAAGTCTATCTAATAAGATGATTAACAAGTTGGATATATTATTAACAATTTGCTTTGTAATCCTGTTGTCGATATGTATTTGCTTATGGATATACTGTTTGAGATACTTTCAGTTGGCAAGTATTAAATCTTCACAAACTTATCATGATCTTGGTGTGTCAAAAAATAAGATAGTTTCATATTACTTATTTTCAGGTGGCGCGAGTATTCTATTAGCATTAATTGTCGGTGTGTTAGCAGGTGGTATAATTGATAACATAGTTGCTAGATATATCCTGCAAAACACAATATCATTTATATGGCCATGGCTTGATATAGCTATTGTTGTAATGTTTATTTATTTTTTATATGTTAAAACAATAATGACAATGTTGAATATAGAAGCAAAAAAAACAATATTTAAGTTATTAGCCATGGGTTTGATATCTGTGGCATTTTATTATTATTTAAGAGCACAGGTGGATTTGATTTATATCGCACTAGCAACGCTATGTATGTTTATAATTGTTTATGAGTGTATGAATCTGTGCTATAGCAAACTGTACTTTGTAGTACGTAAAAGTAGCTGGCATATAAAGTATGCTGCTTTGCAATTACAGCGATATTCTAAAGATTATGCGTTATTTTCAAGTATATTAATGTTGATTTTAGCATTGTGCATTGGATTGATTTACACCAATAAATCAATTTTGCATGATTGGGGCACTAGATTCAGTGCTGATTTACCTAATTATTTTTTCATTGACATCCCTCAGGATAATAAAAAAATATTTGAAGATATTTGGAATGTAGATGTTGAGCTATATCCTGCTGTATCGGCAAGATTAACCAAAATTAATAACGATGTGCTAATTCATCCAAGTGTGAATATGCCGGGACGTAAAGGATTTCATCGTGATTTAAAAGTCAGTGGTTTTAATGAGTTGAAATTTGATAATAAGATCATCTCTGGAGAGTGGTTAAATGATGACAGTGAAAACCAAGTCTCAGTGGAAGAAGGTTTTGCTAAGCGTTTGGATATTGAATTGCAAGATAGTTTAACAGTTCAAGTTGGCAGTGAAAGTATTGAGGCTAAAGTTACTAGTGTTCGTAGTGTTGATTGGCAAAATATGAGTCCTAATTTCTTTCTAATTTTTTCAAAAGATATAATATCTGCATTGCCTTATACATATATGACCAGTATTCATCTTGATTATGCTCAGGCTATGAAATTAAATACACTAGTACAGCAGCTGCCAATGGTCAGTATATTTGACAGTGATATGATTATTAAGAGCATGTGGAAATTAGTTGAACAATTTTCATTGATTGTTTATGTATTTACCGCAATTTTAATAATATTACTATGTATTGCAATGGCTTTAATTTTAGCTTGTCAGTTTAAGAGTCATCAGTATGAGTGGAAATTGTTATGTGATATTGGCATAAAATACCAACAACTGCGTGATTATTTAAGATTTGAATATTCATTAATTGGTATTTTAACAGGTATGATATCGATTATATTTGCCAGCATATTATCAACATATCTTTTAACTAATATTTTCAAAATAGGTGTAAATAGTTATAACTTTGTTCTAAGTGGCTATATCTGCCTTACTGTCTTGTTTGTATCCATAGTAGTAGGATCTATAGTATCTAAATATATTATGCAAAAAGGTAATTATAGATAAATATTATGAGTGGCACTGTAGAATGAGATGTCATTATGAACCTCTCCATTTATGGAGAGGTTAGTGTTAATGCTGTAGTGCTATCTTAATCTACTGAATGCCAATAAATTATTTATATTTGGGATAAGTGTTACTTTTAGGTGTTGGTATTTCAGGTGTAGGTGCTCTAGGGACTCCTAGTGGGTAGGCAAGCATTCTTCTTCTTGGTGGTTGATCTGTTGGAGCTGTTGGTACCATCATTCCATAAGGGACCGTTTGCATCATTACTGGAGCTGTTGGCATCATCATTCCATAAGGGACAGTTTGCAGCATTCTAGGATCCATTTGCATCATTCTAGGATCCATTGGCATCATTCTAGGATCCATTGGCATCATTCTAGGAGCCATTGGCATCATCATTCCATAAGAAGCTGGTATCATTCTAGGATTTACAGGTGCTTCATAAGGGTTAATTGAGGTGGTTTGTGTGCAGTGCATTCCATATTGCCCCTGAAATGATTCCATTGAAATTGGAGGCATTGCTTTGGATGGTACTGTAGGTTTATATTCAGCTGCATCAGCTGAAAGGATTGTAGTTTTTGGTTGAGAGCTAGAGCTAGAGCTAGAACTGGCGACAGGAATGTCACTTATTATTAAAATCGGTTGTGCTACTGCTCTAGATTGTTGCAAAAGTCTGGTTATTTCGTTTTGGAATATACCACTTTTTTTCTCTACTTTATCTGTGGCAGACATCATTTTTTGAAAAAGTTCTGCTTGAATCCTTGGATTACCAAATTTTATAATAAATTCACTATCAAAATTTTGTAGAGAGCTTCCATGCGAACTTTGGAAGATTTTTTTAAAATTATCAATGTAGTTTAGTAATTTGATAGCACTCTCATACCCATACTCTGCATGTTTAAAGTCAACACCATCTCGGCCGCTTCTGCCGGTCTGTTAATTTCTCTAGCAAAATGCATTGCATTATTAACTCTGGCAATAAGACAGCCACCAAAGCAAACAAGTGCTCCTACTGCATTATCAAAATTTATATTCAGGAGCGAAGCCTCAGATAAATCTAGTCGTTCATGGAAGCAATCTTCAGTGGATAAAACTTTTACTCGAAGATGATGCTCTCCTTCATATGGCAACAAAGGCATGCGTTAATTTTTTGAGGGGTGTAAATATGAGAATATGGGCCAGATACAGCTGAATGGTTAGAAAAAAACTGTTGATATGCAACCCCAAGGAACGTAGCCGTATTTATAGCATCAGGAGTTTTAGGTGCAACATGCGCTTTATCATTACCATCATTATCTTTTACTGGAGTGGTTGTGCTCATTTCATTATATCTACGTTTTATTCGTTCTACAGAAGGACTAGACATAATGGTAGACGAGCTTACTAATGCAGGGCTTATTGGTCTTGAATCGTATGTTTTACTAGAGGCAATGCTATCTGTAGGAGTACGATTGTCTTTTTTAGATTTTTTATTAGTCAAAGGTTCTATGTTTTCATCATGCATGCTGCTCGATACTCCTGATTCTTATCATGAAAATAAGTTATTAATTTTATTATTAGTACAATTATTATTTGGAAATTATTGATTCTGGTTGAGTTAACAACAGAAAAGTCAATATTCTAACTTGTCAAAGATAAGCTGTAAAGATTATAAACGGAGATGCATGGTATGGTTATAGTAGCCACAAGTCAATGGGCTCTATAACTAGAGGTTATGAGTAAAATCTGATGTTAGATTAATGTGGTATTACACTTAATCGCAAATAGAGACCTTATCTTTTGTGCCAATAAGAACTAGATCAGCTGCATCTAACGCAAAAATACCATTACAGATGACACCAGGAATATTGTTTAAGGTTTGCTCAAGTTCAATTGGATTTGAGATCACCCAATTATGAACATCTAAAATTTCATTGCCATTATCAGTAGTAAATCCTATTCTCATAACTGGATTACCTTTGAGTTTTACAATTTCTTTTGCAACTTGGCTTCTTGCAAAAGGCAATACTTCTATTGGTACTGGAAATTTCCCCAAATAATCTTCAGTTTTGGCCTCGTCGATTATACAGATAAATTGTTTAGCTGCATGTGCAAGAATTTTCTCTCTAGTTAAGGCACCACCGCCACCTTTTACTAATTGCTTGAGAGGGTTGCAGGAATCAGCACCATCGATATATACATCAATTCCATTAACATCCTTAAGACTGGATACATTAATGCCAAATTCTTTTAATTTAATTTCAGTTCTAATTGAACTTGCAACTGTGGTGGTAAATAAATCTTGATGTTTGGCAAGCTCTTCAATAAAAAAATCGACTGTAGAACCGGTGCCAATACCAATAACTTCGCAATGGTTGATAAAATCTATTGCACTAGCTGCAGACTTTTGTTTTAACTCATCTTGTAGGTTCATGGTGACAGTCTCCATTTGGTTAATTTGCTGCTAGCTTGATTATATAATTCCATTCTGGGCTAGTGATTGGCGTTATTGATAATCTATTACCTCGTTGTAATATTTTCATTGAGGCAAGTTGTTTGTGCAATCTAAGTTCGGCTAAAAAGATCGGGTTTTCGAATTTTTCAGTAAATTTAACATCAACCATAAACCATCGTGGATTCTCTGGTGAACTTTTGACATCAAAGTATTTTTCATTGGTGTCAAATGCAGTTAAGTCTGGGTAGGATTCTTTTACTATTTTCATCGTGCCGTAGATACCTGGCTCTTTGCAGCTTGAATGATAAAAAAAAGCTTCATCGCCTTTTTTCATTTCGTCACGCATGAAATTTCTAGCTTGATAGTTGCGGATACCATCCCAACAATCAGTACCTTTGGATTTTTTTTTTAAATCATCGATCCCAAATGCATCAGGCTCTGATTTCATTAACCAGAATGTCATAATAACCTCTTATTTTTTTTGCTCATTTAAAATATCTGCAAGTCTAATAAAGTCTAACCTATTTGAGTCAAAAAAATCTATATCACCAGAGGCTATATCGTAATACCATGCATGTAGAAATATTTCTTGTTCTTTTATTTTTTTATAAATTATTGGGTAGGTTAACAAATTTTCTACTTGGCATAATAGTGATACTCGTTCAGTTATTTCAGCTAAGTTATCTTGATGTAATCCACTATTTTTCTGTAATTCGACAAACTTTTGTAGCTTGGGACTCTGTGTGAGCCATGTATTTAGAAATTTTAGTTCAGGTTTATTGCTAATATCATCATAAAGATTGGCACAAGCTCCACATTTAGAGTGGCTACAAATGATGATATCTTTTATCTTTAATCCTTCTATAGCATATTCTATTGTAGCTAATGTTGAAGTATGTATGCCTTCAAGGTTATCACTATACGGTGGGATGAAGTTGCCGACTTGGCGATGATGAAATAAGGTTCCTGGATCACATTGAGTAATAAGTTCAGGGACTACTCTTGAATCAGAGCAGCTGATAAATAGAGCATTTGGTCGCTGACCATTAGTTATTAGATTAACAAATTCTTTCTCATGTAATTCATAAGCTCCTTTTTTAAATTTAAGATAACCTTTTATTAATGCGCTAATACCCATAATATCCCTATATGTATTATTCTTTTGCTATATTACACTTTTGTAATATTATGCACAGAAAATGACCTCATCCTCGTTAATAATTATATCAAGCTTTATATCCCATTCATCAAATTTACAGTCAGTAACTTCTTGAAAACTATAGGCTAGGCCAATTAGTAACGGCATATTACTTGTAGTGGCAAGGCACCGATCATAATATCCAGAACCCATACCAATTCTTTGACCAGATTCAGTGTAGCCAACTAGAGGTAGGAGTATAAGGTCTAACTCATTTGGTGAGCTGCTTGCCCCAGTGCTAGGTTCAAGAATTTTATACTTATTGGCTATTAGTTCTTGCTCATCAGTAATCTTAATAAAATTTAAAGTATTGCCAACGATCTTTGGTAAATAACAGAGCTTGTAAGCTGCTAGAGCGTGGGTCAGGATATCTTTAGTATCTACTTCAGAACCAAAGGACCAATACATAGCAACTGTTTTAGCACTTATATATTCAGGCATGTTGAATAGTTGTGAACTGATTTTGGCAGATGAGCTCGTAATGGTCTTGGTACTTTGCAGCTTGCGCTGCTTTATAATTTTCTGTCTGATGCTATTTTTATCTTGCATAAGAATATGGTGGCGGCTTAAAACAATGGCAAAATTGCCTTTTCCCGAACCCTAAGGTTCAAGTGGGAACTGGTATGAGCGTATAAGGCTTTCTACTCTAAGGCAGACATGCTCAACAACACTCAGGGAATCGCCCCCGGACTGTTAATATCGGCTCAAGATGTATAGCTCAAGTGCCATATGCCCTAAGACCGCCATAAAACTTGTTATAAGTTAGCAGATTCTTCAATGTCTCTCTCAGGGCGAACCCTAATTCTCTTTTTGCCAATCAGGCATTTAGAGATTTTGTTAGACATTCCACTAACTTTGTCTTCAATATTTATTTTACCGTTTTCGGTATCTGTCTTTAATTGTAGTAATTCATTTGCAATATTCAATGCTGCCATAATGGCAGCCCTTTCAGGGCCTAGAACCCTTCCACTTTTCCTTACTTCTTGCATGTTTCCATCAAGGTAATAAGCGGCTTCTATGAGGTTATGCTCCTCTCCTTCAGGACAGGCAACCTGATAGTCTTTTCCTAGGATTTGAACGGCAACGTGCTTAGTCACTTGTGTATCCTTGTGTATCCCTAGTTTAAATATAAAGCTGCAAAACAATCTGGTCAATGAGTTTATAAAATAACTATTGTAAAACGTAGAGTTTTTCCTAATAATACAGGATAATAAAAGTATAACCCAAATTGTTGAGAGATTAAATTATGCAAGTAACGCATAAAGAGTTAGATGAACTACTATCTTTAGCCAAAGCAAGCATTAGTGCTGCGGAGACACATGGCATGCAAGTGGGCATTATATGTGCAAATACAAATAGATCTAGGGAAGACTGGCTAAGCATTCTTCTTGAAGAGTTAGATTGTCTAAATTCAAGCACTGGGTTGCGTGAAATTTTAGGCAGATTATATAAGCAGGATATTAGTTCCTTTGATGGTATAGAGTTCTCCTTTCAACCCTTATTACCAGATGATGACACTGACTTAGCAATTAGAGTACAAGCTTTGGCTGATTGGTGTCGTGGCTTTTTATGTGGACTTGGTCTTGCTGGTATTACTGAAGAGAAGCTAGCTACCCCAGAAGCTAAAGAGGCAGTAACCGATATATCTCAAATTGCTTACGTAGTTTCAGAAGATGATGATGAAGAAAATGAAACAGCTTTGTTTGAGATACTAGAGTACATAAGAGCAGCCGTTCAAAGTTTGCAGATAGAACTAAAGGATAGCAATGGTAGCTCAAGCAATATAAACTACTGCACAGAAGTAAGTACAAGTCTGCATTAAAAAATTGTAAGGGGCGATCATGCACAATTACAAACTCCGTCAACAAGTGTTACTAGATAAACTTGATGTTGCTAGTGTTGCTATTATTTTTGGCGCTAAAATAATTAATCGAAATTCTGATTCGCAAATGCTTTTTCGTCAGCATAGCGATATTTTGTATTTAACAGGTTTCAATGAGCCAGATTGCTGCTTGGTATTGACAAAAGATTATTCAGGCAAGTCTAAAGTAACTATGTTTTTACAACCCAAAGATCCTATTGCTGAGTGCTGGAATGGTAAACGTTTAGGGATTGATGAAGGTATTAAGGTTTTGGGCTTAGACGCTGCCTTTCCGTTGTGTGATCTTGAGAAGCATTTAACTGATTTATGTGCAAATAAACAAAATTTGTATTATAGCTTTTCCGCAAATACACAAAATGATTTATGTGTATTGAAAACACTAGAAATAGTTAAGCAAGGCATGCGGCGTGGTGCACAAGCTCCCGATACTATTAGAGATTTAAGTTTACTATTGCATGAGCAACGTTTAATTAAAGATGATAATGAAAAAGAGTTAATGTATCAGGCTGCTAGTATATCAGCTAAGGCACATAATAAATTAATAAAAGCGTGTAAGCCAGGTTTGTTTGAATATCAGCTAGAAGCTATATTCACCCATCATGTACAGTATAATGGATGTCGAACATTAGCCTATCCTGCTATTGTTGCAACAGGCGCTAATGCTTGTATATTGCATTATACCAACAATGAAGATGAGCTGAAAGATGGGGATTTATTGCTGATTGATGCCGGTGGTGAATATAAAGGATATTCAGCTGACATTACTAGAACTTTTCCAGTAAACGGAAAATTCACTAGTGCACAGAAAGATATCTATGAATTAGTTCTTAGAGCTCAACTTGCAGGTATTGATGCAGTTAAAATTGGTTTACCACTAAATGGCGTACAAGATAGCATTCTTGAAGTCATGATCCCAGGATTAATAGATCTTAAGATTTTAACTGGCAATAAAGATGATATTTTAAAAAACCAATCATACAAAAAAGTATATATGCATGGCTCTGGTCATTGGCTGGGGTTAGACACTCACGATGTTGGCAGATACAAACTAGATAACAATTGGCGTGATTTTGAACCAGGCATGGTGATAACTGTTGAGCCAGGTTTATATATACCTGAAGATTCTAATATACCTTCACAGTATCATAATATTGGTGTGAGGATTGAGGATGACGTGTTTGTTGGCAAAAATGGACCTGTCATCTTATCTGAGGAAGTTCCAAAGACCATTAGTGAAATTGAAGCAATGATGGCCTCATAGCCTATGAAGAATTATGATGTAATTATTGTCGGTGGGGGCATGGTTGGCTCTATTGCTGCAGCAATGTGTGAAAAGTTACACTATAGAGTTGCCCTAATCGAACCCAAACCATTAGTTGATCTGAAAACAGCAAGTACAAGTGATTTCCGTGGATTAGCATTATCATCCTTGACTATTAAAATTTTAAATAATTATGGTCTGTGGGATATTTTAAAGTCTTGCTCATCTCCCATTAGTAAGGTACATGTATCGCAGAAAGATTGTTTGGGGACATTTAGCTGGTCAGCACCAGACCAACTTGGTGTGGTTATTGAGGCGGGAGTATTAACATATGCTCTGCAAAATTATGCCACACAACAAAAAATGATCACTACATATTGGGGGGATATTGCAAGTGAGTTTATCTATGACGCAGACAATAAGTTATGGCAAATTACAGTTCAGGATGAGGTTTTAATAGCTCCACTAGTTATTGGTGCCGATGGTGTTAATTCAAAATTACGAGATATTTTGAAAATTGATTTAGATGTGCATGATTTTGGTAGCTCAGCAATTGTCACTAATGTAAAGCTTAACCGTTACCATGAAAATACTGCTTTTAAACGTTTTCATAAATCAGGCTCTCTAGCGTTAGTACCTTTTCAAGATAATCAAATGAAAAGTATATTAATTAGCTCAAATGTAGAGACAACAAAATATTTACGGCTTAATGAACGAGAATATTCTCAATATATTAAAAGTATTATGTCTGGATATATTGGCAGAATTGAATCTATAGGTAAAAGAGTTAGTTATCCATTAGCGCAACGCCAAGCTAAAATTTTAGCAAAAGATGGCTGTGTATTATTGGGGAACTCTGCAATTACCATTCATCCGATAGCGGCTCAAGGCTTTAATTTGGCTATTAGAGATATTGCTTCGTTACTGCAATTATTGAAAAATAGTAATGATGATTTAAATATTATTTTAGATGAGTATTGTCAATGGCGTACCGTTGAACATGCAAAAATAATTAAATCAACAAATGAAATAGTTCGTATTTTCGCAAGCTCTGCTCCAAGTATGGGGGTGTTGCGTACTTTAGGAATAATCACAGTGAATGCTAGTGATACTTTAAAGAAGAAACTAATGGACTATATGTTAGGTAAAATGGAAAAGTTACCTGATAGTGCTTTTGTGGAGATATAACATTGAATTATGACGTGATTATTCAAGGTGCGGGACTAGTAGGTAGTTTGTATGCCTTACTGCTTAAAAGTGGAAATCCAGATATAAAAGTTTTACTCCTTGATACTAAGCCCTTGATTAGTACAGTAACGTTTACAAGTGAATATGACTTGCGGGTTAGCGCTCTAAACTTGACTACAATTGGATTATTCAAAAAAGCAGGAATTTGGGATGAACTTAAAAGTCATCGCTATGGTGTTTTTAAAAACATTGAAATTTTCACGAACAGTGGCAATTTAGATCTAGATCATAATGATGCCAATCAAATAGCTTTAGCTTATACCTTTGAGAATAGACAAATTCAACAGGTAATGCACAGAGCATTACAAGGTGTTGATTTCAGAGTAGATAAAATAGAATCTTTCTCTCAAGATGAAAAAAAAGTTTATGTGAAAAGTGCAATAGGACATGAATATACTACCCATCTACTAGTTGGAGCAGATGGTGCAAACTCATTTGTTCGAAGAAAATTAAAATTACCAGTCACCTTTACAGCATATGAACAAAGTGCAATCGTTGGTAATTTTAAAGCGCATGGTGAAAAAAATACAGCAACTCAGACCTTTTCTGAACATGGGGTTTTGGCTTGGTTACCATTAAAGGATAATGGATACTCTATTGTGCTTAGCACTAAAACTCAAACAGCAAAGCAGTTACTGACATTAAATGATGTGGATTTTATTAAAGAATTATCAATATATGATAAAAGTAATGTTACTGATATCCAAAGTATAAGTACAAGAGCTGCTTTTCCCCTACAGGGTATGCATGCACAACAGTATTACCACGGGCGAGTTGTAATAATTGGTGATGCAGCGCATGTGATCCACCCACTTGCAGGTCAGGGGGTTAATTTAGGGTTTAAAGATGCGCAAGCTTTAGCAGAATGTACTGCGTATTGCACTAATGTTAAAAGTGCTTTACATAATTATCAAAAACAAAGATATTCTAATAATTGTGCAGTTCAAAAATTAATGGAATCTTTAGATTATAGCTTTGTGCGATCTACCGGTTACTTAGAATCCATTAAAGCAATTCTATTACAAACTGCAAATTCAAGTGTGTATATTAAGCAGCAAATGCTGGATATTGCACTGTAATTTAATTTGTTTAAGTTTTACATCTATATGTTTATGCAGACAACTATTTTTTTTTCATAATTAATGCAAATGATGATGTGCTGTTTATGATTAAGCGTGGTGTTTTGATTAAAGAAAAATACTGTCAATGATATGAGAAATAAATCTGTGAAAAGAAAACAAAAGTAAGGAACAATCACATCCTATACCTGAAAAAGATATAAAGAAAAAATCACATCAAATCAAATCAAATCAAATCAAATCAAATCAAATCAAATCAAATGGCAAAGATACTGATGAAAATTAATTTAACCTAGCTCCATTCTTATAATTAATAATTCCAATCTTATTAGGTTGTATATGTGTACCTTATATTTATCTTTTCAAATGACTGAAAATTTATGACCATTAAATGGGAAATATAGGTCACTATACTATTATTTATCTATTCATATACAATATCAGTTCAAGGAATTCTCATATGAGTAAATGGTTTAAAATAATTTTTATTAGTCTAGCTTTATCTCCACAGTTACTTGTAGCTGGCTCAAGTAGGGCTGAAGAGTGGATAGCTAACAATGGTTCTGGATTTTTTGCTAACGTAAATAATGGTGGATATAAATTAAACAAGGACACTTTACTTGGTTATGTTGCATCATATTTTACTCCACAGCAGGTATTGAATTTTGCGTTTAAGGGACCAGATGGCAAAATTCCTGGTTGGTTGCAGCGCACAGATATTGAGTACACTCATAATACTTTTGGCAGAATTAAAGCTGGTAGCATTACTATGGTACAACCATTGTGGCGACCACAAGACGGTATTCTATTTACTCAGGCAAGATTAGGGTTGGTTTCCAAATTAAATGATTCTCAGTTAAGAACTACTTTAAATCTTGGTATTGGTTACAGACACTTTTTTTATGATGACAGAGTTCTTGTAGGGGTAAATACTTTTCATGATTGGCAAATGCCAGCCAAGCATCGACGCTACAGCTTAGGCTTTGATATTAAATCATCGGTATTCGATATAACTGGGAACTATTATGTTCCTAGGTCAAAATTGATTTACATAACCCCAACAATTACTGAGCGTGCTGTACAGGGTTATGATATTGAAGCTGGTGTTGCATTGCCATATTTACCTTGGACTAGAGTTTATGCTAAAAAATATCGTTGGAAAGGTTATCAGATAGCCGCAACTCAAGGTCATACATTTAGTTTGCAGGCAACACCATTTAATTGTTTGCAGTTAGAAGCTGGTGTTAGTAACGACAAAACTAGTAATGGTACTAGCTTTGTTAAGGTAGCATTTAGTTATGGATTCTCCCAGGCTCCAGATGATGGAATTTGGATTGAGAATGAAGCCTATGGTTTTACTAGTATGCGTAGTAGAGAGCTTGAGAAAGTACGCAGAGAGAATAACATTGTTATTGAGCGTCGTGGTGATACCACTGGTGGTGTAAGTGTTAGCATTGTAAGAATTGGGTAGAGAGGTTACTAAAAATGAGAGTATCTATAAAATTTATATTGTTAATAATGGTGTTTTTTGCACCAATAACCAATGCTGCTTGTACTGCTAGTGCGTTAGCTTCTGCTGGTATTGGAGCTCTTTGTTGTGATAATCCATCTGTTAATGCTGGGGGACCTATTGGCTGCTTTAATGAAGCCAATATGTATGAGTTTAGAATAATGAAATTTTGTTTCTATGATTCTAATAATAATGAATCTTGTTTTGGTAGCCCGAATAATTTTGATGGAGCTTCAGTTGGCGTAGGTGTAGCTTTGGGTAGTTTTATTAGTTCCAATCTATCAGTTGGCACTTATGTGAAAACTAAAGCTCATGTAGATAAACGTTTCAGGATCCAGAGCGCAGGTTTTGCCTCTGGTGGTGGAGGCGGTGGTTCAGTTGCTTGTGCAGCTAAAAATACAGCTTTTAATACTAATCGAGTTGGTTATCAAGATATGCAAACCACGATGAACAATGTTGATCCAGGTTCAATTCCTAACTGTACACCTGGAGGTAATGAGCAAACCTGTCTTGATATGAATGATCCTAATATTTTAGTAATGACAGATCCAACTAATTTTACTCTCAAAGAAGGGCAGTCTTTGGATATACAGTTCCAGTTTGATGCGAGTACTGGGGTTGCTTATACTGTTACTGGTGGTGGCGCCTGTGTTGAATCTGGAAATGGTATGGGTCCAATGTTAGTAAATATGCTTTTTACTGTGACTTAATAGATTATTGGAATTATTAGTTAGGGGAGCTTAAGCTCCCCTTTCTTTTGCATCTTGAAAGCTTCTGTTAATATAGTATGTGATAGAGGTTCTTGTAGTTAGGTGACTATTTATGTCTGGAAAGAAAACATTTCTTTATAATCATCATGTTGCGGCTAATGCTAAGATAGTTGATTTTGCTGGTTGGCAAATGCCAATAAATTATGGCTCACAGATAAATGAACACATTGCTGTGCGTAGTAGTGTTGGCATGTTTGATGTGTCGCATATGTCGAGTGTTGATGTTAAAGGCAGTCAGGCGCGAGAATTTCTTTGTTATATGTTAGCTAATGATATAACAAGCCTGAAAACTATTGGTAAGGCATTATATACTTGTATGTTAAATGAAGAGGCGGGTATTTTAGATGATCTTATTGTTTATTATTTAGGTGATAAGCACTACCGATTAGTAGTGAATGCTGGGACTACAAGCTCGGATTTAATTTGGTTACAAAATCACTCTAAAGATTTTGCTGTTGAAGTTACACATAGAAATGATTTAGCAATGATTGCAGTGCAGGGGCCAGATGCGATAGATAAAGTTGCAGAAATTTTAGAAATTGAAGATCTAGATGCTTTAGAGCGATTTTCTTGTATGTGCCCATCAGATGATTGGTTAATAGCTAGAACTGGTTATACTGGTGAGGATGGTGTGGAAATTATTTTACCTGGTGCCCAAGTAGTAACTCTGTGGCAAAAATTAATGGAATCAGGTGTTGTACCAATTGGTTTGGGCGCTAGAGATACTTTGCGTATGGAGGCTGGATTAAATTTGTATGGTAATGACATGGATTCTAACACTAATCCGTACGAATCTAATTTATCATGGACAGTAAAGGCTAAAAATGAGCGTGAATTTATTGGCAAAAAAGCCCTGATTTCACTAAAATCTCAAGGAATAAATAAAGTTCTTGTGGGTGTGATCTTGCAAGGTAAAGGTATGATTCGAGCAGGGCAAACTATATATTGTGATGGAGATGAGGTAGGTATTACTACTAGTGGCGGGATTTCACCATCTTTAAATCAATCAATTGGTTTTGCTCGAATCGATAAAAATAAGGTTAACGAGGAACTACTAATAGAAAGTAGAAAGAAAAATTTAGCAATTAAAATTGTGAAAATGCCGTTTGTTAAATCAGGGCAAGCAACATTTTAGTTAATGTATTAGAGGTTGAATAATAATGGATATACCAGTAGGTTTATTTTATACAAATACAGATGAGTGGATTCGAAAAGAAGATGATGGCAGTATTGTTGTTGGTGTTACCGACTATGCTCAAACACAGTTGGGTGAAGTAGTCTATGTGGATTTGCCCGATATTAATGAAGATATGGATGTGGGCGATGATGTTTGTGTGGTTGAGTCAGTAAAAGCTGCCTCTGATATTTATATGCCTGTTGCGGGTATGATTATTGAGGTTAATTTTGAATTACAAGATATGACATCTTGTGTAAATAGTGATCCATATGGTGATGGTTGGTTGATGAAAATAAAACCACATAGGATTGAAGATTGTGATCAACTTATGAGCCCAGATGATTATAAAGAACGACTTTCAGATTTAGATAACGAATAAAAGGCATGCACTAATGACATATGCGCCACATACAGAAGAAGATATTGCTGTAATGCTAAGTTATATTGGATGTGAGAATGTAGAGGAATTATTTGATGAAGTGCCACCATCAATTAGAATTGATTCTTTGCCAGAGATTGCTCCTGCAATGTCGGAATTGGAGCTAACTAGGAAATTTAAGACCGCCTTAAAACAAGACCGGATAACTAGTAATTTTATTGGTGCAGGTAGCTATGAACATTATTCTCCACCGACGGTGTGGGATTTAACTTTTCGAGGTGAATTTCTAACGGCATACACTCCATATCAAGCCGAGGCATCTCAAGGTACGTTACAGCTAATATATGAATATCAAAGCATGATGGCTAAAATCATGAACTTAGATGTAAGTAATGCTTCTTTGTATGATGGAGCTAGTGCATTGGCAGAAGCTGTACTAATGGCTGTTCGTGCTAAAGGAAAAAAAGCTAAAAGAAGGATTTTGTTGCCTAAAACTACGAATCCTTTGTATCGAGATGTGGTGAAGACTATTATTACGCAGCAGGGTATTGATGTCGTTGAACTGGAGTATGATGGAAAAACAGGGGTAACGACATTTACTGATAATATTGATAATGATTTTGATGCACTAGTTATAAGTCAACCCAATTTTTTTGGTGTTTTAGAAGATGTTGATTCGATGACAAATTATGCGCATGAACACAACATGTTAGTAGTTGCAGTCGTTAATCCTGTTAGTTGTTTTATTGTAAACCCTCCTGGAACTTGGGGAGATAAAGGTGCAGATATTGCTTGTGGTGAAGGGCAATCTCTAGGTATACCATTATCTTCAGGTGGTCCTTATTATGGATTTCTTGTGTCGACACATGAATTAGTTCGACATATGCCTGGACGTATAGTCGGTAAAACTGTTGATACCAATAAACAGACTTGCTACACCTTAACATTACAAGCACGAGAGCAGCACATTAGGCGCTCGAAAGCCACGTCAAATATATGTACTAATCAGGGGCTTATGGTGACGGCATCAACTATATACATGAGTTTGTTGGGATCGCAGGGGCTTAGCAAAGTAGCATTGGCAAGCAATCAAAATTCTCATAAACTTAAAAAAATGTTAGAGGCTGAGGGGGTCGAAATTTTGTTCGACAGTCCCTTTTATTGTGAGTTTGTAATTGATGCTAAAAATAATTTATCGCAACTACAAGAGCTAGCTAGTGCGAATAAAATAACACTAGGTTATGAGTTAGGGAAAAATTATTCTGAGCTTCAGGGTGCTATTTTATGTTGTGTTACAGATGTGAAAACTGAAATAGAATTAGAGCAATATGTTGAAATATTTTCGAGGGTCGCAAGTGCAAGATAGTATTTTTGAAAAATCATCAAAAGGAAGATGTTCTAAACATCTTTGGCCGACAGCTAGTAATGACAATTATATTCCAAAAAAATTGCAGCGCCAACAACTGCCAGCCTTGCCTCAATTATCTGAGCTTGATGTTGTGCGTCATTTTACCAATTTATCAAAAAAGAACTTTTCTATAGATGGTGAGTTTTATCCTTTGGGCTCATGTACTATGAAATATAATCCCAGAGGTATTCATAATTTAGCTACATGCGAAGATGCTTTGTCGCGTCATCCTTTGGCGCCAGTTGAGTTATCACAAGGTTATTTATCGTGCTTATATCAATTGCAGTTGGACTTAGCTCATATAACTGGAATGCATAGTGTGTCATTAACACCAATGGCTGGAGCACAGGGAGAGTTTGCCGGTGTTGCTATGATTAAAGCTTATCACCATGATAATAACGAAGATTATCGTAATGAAATGTTAATACCAGATTCAGCACATGGCACGAATCCAGCATCAGCAGTTATGTGTGGATATAAGATTAAGGAAGTTAAGACATTAGTATCTGGTGATTTAGATTTTAGTGATCTAAAAAGCAAAATAACAGATAAAACTGCAGGCTTAATGTTAACTAATCCATCAACTTTGGGATTGTTTGAGAAAGATATCATTGAAATAACAACACTAATTCATGATGTTGGTGGACTGTTGTATTATGATGGGGCAAACTTAAATGCAATTTTAGGGAAAGTCCGCCCAGGGGATATGGGGTTTGATGTAATGCATTTAAATCTACATAAAACTTTTGCAACACCTCATGGCGGAGGAGGTCCAGGCTCAGGGCCTGTTGCTTGTTGTGAAATATTAGCAAAGTATTTGCCAATACCTATTGTTGGAAAAGATACATCAAGTAAATATTTGTGGTTAGATAAAAATGATAGGCCTAGTTCCATAGGGAGATTATCTACATTTATGGGTAATGCTGGTGTGTTACTGCGAGCTTATCTTTATATTAAAATTTTGGGTCCTGGTGGATTACAGGAAGTATCAGAGTGTGCGGTATTGAATGCTAATTATCTTAAACATAAATTCAAAGATTTAGGCTGTGATGTATCATTTCCTGAACGTAGAGCAACCCATGAATTTGTAATAACCTTTGCTAAATTAATGAAAGAAAAACATATTAGCGCATTAGATTTAGCAAAACGATTATTGGATGAGCGCATTCATGCACCAACAATGTATTTTCCGTTAATTGTTCCCGAGTGTTGGTTAATAGAGCCTACTGAAACGGAGTCTTTGGAGACTATGGATAGATTCATTTTGTCTATGGAAAAAATTCTTATTGAATTAGATGAGGATGTAGAGAGTATTTATAATGCACCGGTTAAATTGCCAGTATCAAGAGTAGATGAAGTTGCTGCAGTCAAAAATTTAGATGTATGTTTTAATAATGAATAAAAAGGTTTAGTTATGATTGATAGCCAGGGGTACCGAGCTAATGTTGGAATAATACTATGCTCACAAGGTAAAGTTTTATGGGGCAAGCGAGTTCGCCAAGATGCTTGGCAGTTTCCTCAAGGTGGTTTGGATGATGAAAATGAAAATGTTGATGATTGCCTTTATCGTGAACTGCATGAAGAAATTGGTTTAAAAAGAGAAGATGTTAGTATTATTAAAAGCACGAAGCATTGGTTACGTTACAAGTTACCACGGCATATGATTAGAGCTGGTACCGGAGAAAATTTTATTGGCCAAAAACAAAAATGGTATTTATTAAAATTAAAATCTGATGAATCAAATATTAACTTAAATGCTAGTGATTCTCCTGAGTTTGATGGTTGGGAGTGGGTGAATTATTGGTATCCATTACGTTATGTTGTTAGTTTTAAAAGAGAGGTTTATCGGCAAGCATTAAAAGAACTATCATATAGTTTTTTTAATCTTAGCTATAATAAAAAAGCATATTTAGATTGTTTATATGTAAGTCCTCATAAAGAGAAAAAATCGAAAAGATAGAGCTATGGGGATTATTGAGCCTATAATTTTTATTTTAATTGGTGGGGTATCTGGGATCTTTTCTGGTGCCTTAGGCATCGGTGGTGGTCTCATTGTTGTACCAGCTTTAACGATATATTATGGTGCAATTGGAAGTAGTGGCGATATTTACCTTATGGCATCTTCTACCTCATTGGTAGTTATGATTTTCACTACATTATCTGGTGCCGTATCACACTTAAAATATAAAACTATTGATTTTAAATTAGTACGGTATCTTTTGATTGGGACTGTAACAGGCAGTGTTTTAGGTCGGTGTTTACTTCTATATTTAAGTCATACAGGCAGAAATTTTTCCAGTATTACATTTTTAGCTATTGTTACTTTTATCGCATTCAGATTATGCAAAAGTATCTTCTATAGCGATTTGAATCCTAAAAATAGTCTAGAGCACAACCAGCTTTTATATGCAGTATTTTTCATTTCAGTATTAGGCGCCTGGCATGGCATAGGAGTTGGTTCTTTATTGGTGCCATGGCTATTGTACCGAATGGTTGATCAAAAAAATGCCACGGCAATTAGTACTGTATGCAACTTTATCTTATCTATTACGGCAACAATAATAATATTTACGTATAGTAATCATTTAGGTCCAAATTCAATATTCGATGTAATTTCACTAAAGGCTGTAGCAACCATTGGTTTGGCAAGTTTCATAACTTCTCCAATAGGAGTTATTTTGACTAGAAAAATACAACCGCGTATATTTAAGCTGGTGATGCTGTGTTTTATCTTGAGTCTAGCACTGCAGCAAATTGTGATGATTTTCTAACACATAGGTGGTATATGTTTGTAGATCCTATTGCCCTTGATCTGGGGGTAGTTCAGATATATTGGTATGGAATATTGTATTTAGTAGCGTTTGCTCTTGCGTATATTTTATTAATTAAGAGACGGCAACTGGTAAGCCCTGGGTGGACCAAAGATCAAGTTAGTGACCTGATCTTTTTTGCAGCAATTGGAGTTATTATTGGCGGGCGGTTTGGTTATATTTTGGTTTATCAGCCAGAACTAATGATGGCACGACCATTTTCACTTTTTGAATTTTGGGCTCCAGGCAGATCATTTCACGGTGGTGCAGTTGGAGTTTTGTTGTGTTTTTGGGTTTTTGCAAAAAAATATCATATAAAATATTTTCAGGTTACTGACTTTGTTGCTCCAGTTATTCCAATAGGAATATTCCTTGGTCGCTTTGGAAACTTTATTAATGGCGAACTTTGGGGGCGAGTTACTGATGTTAGTTGGGGAGTAGTTTTTCCTCATGTTGGTCAGTTAGCAAGACATCCTTCCTCACTTTATGAAATGTTTTTGGAGGGTTTTTTGTTGTATGTACTTTTGGATATTGTACGTAAAAAAACTAATATTACAGGAATTGTTTCAGCAACATTTCTTATTGGGTATGGGGTAACTAGATTTATAGCTGAGTACTTCCGTGAACCAGATTATGGTATAGGGTTTGTTATCGATGGTCTTACTATGGGGCAGTTATTGTCATTACCCATGGTGATTATTGGATTATTATTAGCATTTAATTTCAAGAGTAAAGCTAGATTAGGGTGAGCATTTTATATGCAAGAATATTTAAAATTAGTAAAACATATTATTAATAACGGTGTGGAAAAACCTGATAGAACCGGTGTTGGAACTATGAGTGTTTTTGGTTATCAAATGCGGTTTGATTTATCCAATGGCTTTCCTTTAGTAACAACTAAGAAGTGTCATTTACGATCAATTATTCACGAATTGCTTTGGTTTTTACAAGGCGATACTAATATTAAATATCTTCAAGATAATAAAGTGACTATATGGAATGAATGGGCTAATGAACAAGGTGATTTAGGACCAGTTTATGGGCGTCAATGGAGGTCATGGCCAGATTATTCTGATGGGCATATTGATCAGATTTCTAGTGTAATCAACGAAATAAAGACCAACCCTGATTCTAGAAGATTAATTGTGAGTGCTTGGAATGTTGGCCAGATAGATGCTATGGCATTGGCACCTTGTCATGCATTATTTCAATTTTATGTGGCAAATAATAAATTATCTTGTCAGTTATATCAGCGTTCTGCCGATGTTTTTCTTGGCGTACCATTTAATATTGCCTCTTATGCGCTATTGATGATGATGATAGCAAATATTTGCGATCTAGAAGTTGGTGACTTTGTTCATACTTTAGGAGATGCACATTTATATCTCAATCATTTAGATCAAGCTAACTTACAGTTACAGAGAGCCCCATATAGTTTGCCAAAAATGACAATAAATCGTGATATTAAAAATATTGATGATTTTGTCTATAATGATTTTACTTTAGAGGAATACGAGTGCCATCCAGGAATCAAAGCACCAATAGCAATATAGGCATTACTATTATTGCTGCAATGACTCAAGATTTAGTTATTGGTAAAGATAGTAAAATGCCATGGCATATCTCTGAAGAGTTGAAAAATTTTAAGAAACTTACCATGGGCAGGCCAATGATAATGGGGCGTACGACTTATGACTCTTTAGGGCGTCGTGCTTTGCCTGGTAGGAAATCTATCGTTCTTAGCTCGGATCATAACTTGCCATTATCAGATAATTGTTATTTAGCCAATAATTTAGAAGTGGCATTGCAGATAGCTATTGATACTGGCAGTAATGAAGTAATGATTATTGGTGGTGCTACTGTATATCAACAATTTCTTCCTCTTGCCAATAAATTATTGTTATCATTTGTGCATAAAGACTATTCAGGTGATACGTTTTTTCCCGCTTATGACGCTGCCCAGTGGCAGCAAATTGCTAATACAGATTTTGCTGAGTTCACTACTATTGAGCTTATAAGAAATGTGGATTGTGACTTGAGTTAACATCTCTTATACTCGTATGTTGATAACTTAGATGTATTACTATGGCTACCATTAACCATTTTATGGATCAATTAACACATGATTTTTCTGGATTAGTTAAGTCTTTCCCACTGATGTTAGTTATTGTAATAGCTCTGTGGGCTGTGAATATTATAAATTGGATCGTTTTTAAAAGTTACCTCTCACGCTTTGGCGTTATTCCAAGAAGAGCTCGCGGCTTAATTGGGATCCCTATATCTTTTATGTTTCATGGTAATTTCAATCATTTATTTTTCAATTCAATACCATTATTAGTTTTAGGTGCATTCATATTATCTCAAGGGTTAATATATTTATTAATAGTTACAATTGTTGTGGGTGTAATTGAATCAAGTATGGTGTGGTTAATAGGGCGAAGAGGTAATCACATTGGTGCTAGTGGTATCATAACTGGGTATTTTGGTTATCTGCTAATAATGGCTTACGTTTCTCCTAATATTACTACCATCGTTTTAGCAGTAATAACAATGTACTATTTTGGTAGTATTTTATTTAGTGTTATTCCGGCTGAACCTGGAATGTCATGGGAGTCACATTTGTTTGGCATGCTTGCAGGTATGGCCGTTGGTAAATTAAATATGATGTATGATTTTGGATTAAGGTTAGAGGAATATTTCCCCAGTTACACATTTCTATTATCAGAGCCTATTACCTCAGGGGCAATATGAGCGAGTATGTACGTCCATTTTTGAAATGGCCAGGAGGTAAATATCGGGTTTTAAAGCATATCCTGCCACATTTCCCTTCACGAAAAATTTTAATGGAACCTTTTGTTGGCTCTGGGGCAGTATTTTTAAATACTGACTTTGATAATTATATTTTAGGTGATATTAATCCTGACCTAATAAATTTATATAAAGCTGTACAAAAAGAAGGACATGAATTTATAAAGTACGTGCGTAAATATTTTACTGCCCGATATAATAATGCTGACAAATATTACAGCTTGCGTGAAAAGTTTAATTTAATAAATGATCCATACGAAAAAAGTGCACTTTTTTTATATTTGAATAGGCATGGATATAATGGCTTATGCCGATACAATAAGAAGGCTGGATTTTATAATGTTCCATTTGGAACATATAAACGTCCATATTTTCCTGAGTATGAACTAGAGTTTTTCCATCAAAAATCCCAAAAAGCTAAATTTTATTGTTATAGTTTTAAGAAGTTGCTTAAAAAAGCAAAATCTAATACTTTAGTATATGCAGATCCACCATATATTCCTCTTAGTGCAAGCGCATCATTTACTCAATATCATAAAGGTGGTTTTAATAGTAGCGATCAAGAAGAGTTGGCACAAATAGCACAAGAATTAGCACAAAATAATGTTTCAATTATTCTGTCTAACCACTCGACTGAATATACTAAAAAAATGTATGCGCAATCAATAATTCATGAATTCTATGCACCTAGATTGATTAGTTGTAAGACTCGTAAAAAAGTTAAAGAATTAATCGCTGTCTTTGGTATACCCTAATAGAATTTTATCTTGGCTTCTATATAGGCAGCAATCTCATTAGGTTGGCTTAACAACTAACATGTTATTGCAAAGTCTATCTACATGGTGAGCAACAGATAACATGTTGAAATCGCTTGTTAGATAACTTTTTTGAAGAATACTTTGAGCTTCGGAACATGTTTGTTGCTCGCTTAGGCTAAGTTGTCCCCTGTAATTACGTTCAAATGATCTTATATAGGAAATAGCATTTAAATACTCAATACACCGTAAATTTGTTGTAATATCTTTAGCACTAAAAATCCTATGCATTTGATGGATAAAATTTAACTTTTTTAATTAAATTATCTTGTACTTGCATGATTTCTATTTTATAACCGTTTATTTTCAAGCATGTTGCGGTAACAGGAATATAATCTAGATATTCTAAAATTAAACCATTAAGTGTTTTAGAATTATTTAGTGGCAATGATAATTTTTGTGTGGCATTGAGTTTTCTTAAATTTATATTGCCACCCACGATTATACTGCCGTCAGATTTTTTTATGATTGGTTGTTCATCATTGGGAAGTACTTGCGGCAATTCACCAATAATTTCTTCAATAATATTATCAATAGATATAATTCCTTGAATGTCTCCATATTCATCAACAACGAAACCTAGTCTAGACTTATTCAATTTGAATTGAATAAGTTGAGTATGTAAAGAAGCTGACTCCGGAATGAAATATGGTTTTTTTAATATTTTTTCAATATCACTCTTACTTGGACTATTTTCTCGTAGCAACTCAGGGATATCTTTATTATATAGCAAACCTTTAATATTATTAATATCATTATTATAGACAGGAATAAATGCATGTTTGACATTGAACAATTGTTTTAAAATGATGCTTATATCATCATCTAAATCAATGCCATTTATTTCATTTTTGGGGATCATAATATCATCAACATAAATATTACGAAGATTTAAAATATTTGCCATCATTATCTGATGTTGGCTTGAAATAAGAGTTTTTGAAGTTTTAACTAGGGTTAACATTTCTTCTTCCGTTAAACCTTCTTCAGCATCTGACCGTTGATCTAATCCGAATATTTTAAGTACGGCCATAGATATTTGATTAGTTAAATATGCAAGTGGATAAAGTATTTTCATCAGAATATATAACGGCCAAGAACAAATATAGGCATAACGTTCAGGCTTTAGAGAAGCTAGAGTCTTTGGGGTGATCTCTCCAAAAATCAACAAAAAAGCAGTAAGCAATATTGCTGCAAGCAGTACTCCTTTTTCACCAAGTAATTGCAGACCAATTATTGTGGCTATAGATGATGCTGAAATATTAACAAAATTGTTGCCAATCAAAATCACACTTAGTAATTTTTCTCGATCTTGAAATAGTGAGAGGACACGTTGAGCTTTTTTAGATTTTTGGGCATTATGTCTAAGTCGATAAGGATTAATAGCCATAATGCTGGTTTCACTACCAGAAAAAAATGCAGACAATATCAAAAGTATAATCAATATTGCAATAAGCAATTCAATCGAATATCCGTAGATTAATCCTGTATCCATCAATTATACCCTAGAAATATTTTGCTACCGAAGTACGCCCATGTTAATAGTATAAATGCCAGTATACTCCACATTTCTGAGCGCATACCTTTATACCCAGTATTATAGTGTTTCCATAGTATTACAAATAATACTAGCCAAGAAATAACACTAAACAATAGTTTCACAGATACTGCTTCAAAATTATCTAGATATATGATTGCTTCAAGTAGCGTTATAGTTAAAATAATAAAGCTAATATATAGAAATAGTACCCATATTTTCTCATTTCTTTCTAATGGCGGGAGAAATGAATGTAATTTATGTAGAGGGTTAGTTTTTAATAGATAGTTTTGTATGGCCAAAAGCCCTGATTGTAATCCGGTTACAGTCAGCATGCTAATACTAATTAAAGCAAGAAAAATATGCATAGTTTCAGGACCATCGATAACAGTACGCATTTCACTAGCCGTAGGAGATAGGATATTAAAAATCATGGTGAAGAGAGTTGCAGGTATTATTAGTAGCAGCAGATTATCAACAGGATGAATAGTTGCTGCGAGCAGTAATACAATTGTCATGATCCACATGATCATCGATACTATATTAAACAAGTTAATGTTATGACCAAGTGGAGTGTCAATCCATTGGTATAAAAGTATACCGTAAGTAAAAACTGCTATTAAACAAGAAGTAAACTTTATACTTTCATTTACTTTTATAAAATTAAATTTTTTGGCAACAACTAGGGCGTATGCTGCACTATATGACAGAAGGCCAAGGTATTCAGCAGCTAAGATCATGGACTTGCACCTTTATATAATTGTGAGCACTATTTTGACACTCTGCTCATTATGAATAAAGTAAAATGTTATACTCTAGTATTTGTTTGTAGAGTAACTAACATTATTGTATAGGTAGCCTATATATATAGAGTATATTATCTGAGACAGAAAAATCATATTAAGTTGGTTTCGCAACTACTGGTGTTATCATAAGAACAATTTTCTGGTAATATCTACACCATCCTCTATGGTTCTATATTTTAAGGATTAGATATGTTTGAGTCTCTCAGTGATAGGTTGAATAAAACCCTTAGAAAAATCACTGGCAAATCACAATTAACAGAGAAGAATGTTAAAGATGCCTTAAGAGATGTAAGAAAAGCTCTTTTAGAGGCTGATGTTGCCTGGGATGTAGTTAAAAGCTTTATTAGTGCTGTTCAGGAAAAAGCTATAGGTGTGGAAGTAGACAAACAGTTTACTCCTAGCCAAGCATTTATAAAAATTGTTAATGATGAAATGATCAGCATACTGGGCGGAGAGCGTAGCGAACTGATCTTAAATCCTGAGCCTGCAGTTATATTAGTTGCTGGTTTACAAGGATCTGGTAAGACTACAACTATTGGTAAACTTGCCAAGCTATTAAAAGAAAGGCAAAACTTAAAAGTAATGGTAACCAGCTGTGATATTTACCGTCCTGCAGCGATAGAGCAATTGAAAACGTTAGCAGAACAGGTTGATGTTCATTTTGAGCCAAGTAGTCGAGATGAAAAACCAGAAATTATAGCGAGCAGAGCACTCACACAGCTGAAAAAGCTGCATTATGACGTCTTGATTGTCGATACTGCAGGTAGATTGCATGTTAATAAAGAAATGATGGATGAAGTTGTTGCTCTACATAAATGTGTTAAGCCAACGGAAACATTATTTGTTGTTGATGGCATGACAGGACAAGATGCTGCTAAAACTGCCAAGGCATTTGATGAAGTGTTGCCATTAACAGGTGTCATTTTAACTAAAATGGATGGTGATACTCGAGGTGGTGCAGCTTTTTCTGTAAAACAAATTACCGGCAAGCCTATCAAGTACTTAGGGTTGGGCGAGAAACTTGAGGCAATTGAAGCTTTCCATCCAGAGCGAATTGCATCAAGAATCTTAGGCATGGGTGATATGCTGACTTTAATTGAAGAGTTAGAGCATAATATTGATAAAGATAAAGCTGAAAGAATTGCCAAGAAAGTTCGCAAAGGTCGCGCTCTTGATTTTAATGATTTAAAAGAGCAGTTACAACAAATGCAATCTATGGGGGGAGTTACAGGTATGCTAGATAAGCTGCCTGGAATGGCTGGAATGCAAAGTGCAATTCAAGATAAGATCAGTGATAAATCTGTAGATCACATGATTGCTGTAATCAATTCTATGACCAAAGGTGAGAGAAAAAATTCAGTATTGATTAAAGGCTCACGGAAAAAACGAATTGCACATGGATCTGGCACTGATTTGCCCACCGTAAACCGTTTGCTTAAGCAACATACTCAAATGCAAAAGATGTTAAAGAAGGCAAAAGGCAAGGGAGGCATGAATAAAATGCTAAGTCAGATGCAAAATCAGCTCCCACCAGGATTATTTTAGCAATTATTCGTAATCAGGGCTGTCATTTTGCTGAACTTTTGCTTAAAATAGCTGCTCCTTAATGGGTATTTTAATTTTAGTTAACTTTATAACATAAACAAGGTGTTATTCATGGTTGTTATTCGCTTAGCACTAGGTGGCTCTAAGAAGCGTCCTTTTTATCATATAGTTGTAGCTGATAAGCGCAACGCCAGAGGCGGTCGTTATATTGAACGTCTTGGTTTCTTTAATCCTGTTGCAAAAGGTAATGCAGTTAGATTTGAACTTAATTCAGAAAGACTTGAGCACTGGGTAGCACTAGGCGCACAAATGTCAGATAGAGTTCGTTCTATAGTTGCCAAAGAAAAAGTTGTTATCAAAGAACAAGCTGCAGCGTAATAGAGGCGGATTGTACGAAGATGAGTGTTGCTGCTATAGAAGAAAAGCATGTCGTTATTGTTGGTAAAATTGGGGCTCCACATGGGGTTACAGGTGGAATGAGATTATTCTCATTTACAAACCCTGTGACTAATATATTAGAGTTCCAAGATTTGCGTATAGCTAAAGCAAATCAAACAGATAAGTCAGCAATTAATTGGTCGTCGATAGTGGTAAAGAATATTTACCAGCACAAAAATGGTTTCGTTTTTAGTATTGACGGTATCGATGACAGAGATGCGGCAGCAGCATTAACTCATAGCAGCATAGCAGTACTTCGAAATGAATTAGATGATCTAGATAATGATGAGTTCTATTGGGATGATTTATTAGGATTACAGGTTTATAACCAAGAAGATGTATATCTGGGTAAAGTAGATAGTTTCATGGAAACTGGTGCAAATGATGTCATTGTCATTGTTGATGGCAAAAATGAACATTTAGTTCCATACCTAGAGCAATTTATTTTAGATATAGACTTGGATGAGAAAAAAATTAGGGTTGATTGGGATCCAAATTTTTAAATGATGGAAATATCAGTAATAACTTTATTTCCTGAAATGTTTGCATCTGTTACTGAATATGGAGTTGTGGGCAGGGCCATTAGAGAAAAAATTCTAAAGGTTGAGCTTATTAATCTGCGAAGTTTTAGCCAGGAACATCGTAATGGTCGGATTGATGATCGGCCATATGGCGGTGGGCCGGGAATGGTACTCCAAGCAGAGCCTCTAAAAAATGCAGTAATAGCTGCAAAAGGCAATAGAAAGAGAAAAGTAGTTTATTTGTCACCACAGGGTGATAGATTAAACCAGCAGAAAATAAAAGATAATGCTGGGGTTGATTGTATATTGATCGCTGGGCGTTACGAAGGTATAGATGAGAGATTCATCGATACTTACGTAGATGAACAATGGTCAATAGGTGATTATGTACTGAGTGGCGGTGAGCTAGCAGCAATGGTTTATATTGATGCTGTGGCTAGATGGTTACCTGGTACATTAGGACATGAGGAATCAGTGAATCAAGATACGTTTGCTGATAATTTGTTGGATTGTCCTCATTACACCAGGCCTGAGGTCTTTGCTGACTGTAAGGTACCGAAGGTGTTACTAAGTGGCGATCATAGGGCTATAGCTAAGTGGCGACGTATGCAGAAGTTAGGGCGTACTTGGCAAAAGCGTCCAGATTTAATGGATGTTGAGTCTCTTGATAGTGGTGATAGGGCTTTGTTAGAAGAATATTTAGTTACAGTAGGAGAATAGCAATGAATGTTATTGCTGAGTTAGAAAAAGAGCAACTTAAATCTGATGTACCTGTTTTTGGTGCTGGTGATACAGTTGTTGTACAAGTAGAAGTTAAAGAGGGTACCCGCACTAGGCTACAGGCTTTTGAAGGTGTTGTTATTGCTAGGAAACATAGAGGTCTAAACTCTTCTTTCACGGTTAGGAAAATATCTCATGGTGAAGGTGTTGAGCGGACGTTCCAGACTCATAGCCCATTAGTTAAAGCTATTGAAGTTAAGCGCCGCGGAGATGTGCGTAGAGCTAAATTATATTATTTACGTGAACTATCAGGTAAAAAAGCTCGTATTAAAGAAAAATTAGGTAAAAAAGCAGAAACTAGTAAGAAATAATTTCTTCAATATTTGCTCCCTATCTATCAAAGAGGCCTATATGGCCTCTTTTCTATTATATCTTTTTATAATTCTGGTTATACTTAAAACTATAGACTTTCAATGTAGTGAGTTAAATAGGAAATTTTATGACCAGGAACGTAGTATTTATTTTATCAATAGTCACTATAATGATAAGTCAGTTTGCTCAGGCGGAAACTGACTATCAACCCTTGCTAAATAAATTAGGTCCAGGTTTAAAGTATCAGTCAGAAAGAAAATCATCGTTAGTTGGGTTTAATGAAGTTATCGTAAATAACCAAGTGATTTTGATATCCGATGATCAGCGCTATGTGGTAATTGGTCCGATCCTTGATATGAGTTTAGGGGATAATGGTGTACCACTGGGTGAGGACTTTATCAGTGCAAATAGGATCACAATTTTAGATGCAGTTGATAGCAGTAGCTTAATTACTTTTAAACCAGAAGAGATTAAAGCAAAAGTAAAAGTATTTACGGATATAGATTGTTACTATTGTCGTAAGCTACATTCAGAAATAAATGAAATATTAGAGCAAGGCATTCAAATCTCATATCTTTCTTTTCCAGTAAGTGCTGGTTCAAATAAAAAAGGCGCAGGTTACAGTAAAGCTGTTTCTGTATGGTGTGCCAGTGATCGAAATGAAGCAATGACTAAAGCTAAACAAGGTGAGGTTATATCAAATAGTAATTGTGAACATCCAATAGACAGACATTTTGCTCTAGCTAGAAATTTAAATATAAATGTAACGCCAACTTTAATATTTGAAGATGGTCATGTCGAAAAAGGTTACCTGCCACCAGCAGAATTAGCTAAGTTGGCGATACTGCATTCAAAAAGGGGAGACTGATGAAAGTACTTGTAGCTGATAGTGATTCAGCACATAGGGTACATCTTGTAAAGTGCCTGACTGATAACAAGGCAGTTGTAGTAGAGTCTGATTCAGTTGAAGAAATCTTGAAGATGTGCAAAAAAAGATGCCCAGATTTAATTCTAATAGATGATAATTTAGATGGAACAAGCGGAGCTGATTTGGTATCGCAAATAAGAGCATTAGGTGGCAATGCTGTATGGAATATAATAATTATTATGGGTGGAGCTGAGATTAACTCTAGTGATGCAGCTAAAGGTATAGAATCTGGTGCTGATGATTATGAGCTTAAACCCTTACCTGTAAATAAAATATTATACAAACTTGCAATGGCTAAACGCATTGAAGAAATGAAAAATGATGTTTTTGCTGTAGCCCATGATCTTGTTATGGCTAATATGGCTATGGAAGTTGCGTTTACTCAAGATTCACTAACTGGAACATTAGATGTTAGTTCATTCCACCAAGCTCTGCAAAAAGAATGGGATGATGTTGCTAAAACTAAGAAAACTTTAGCGTTGATTCTGGTAAATATTGATAATTTCAGGGAATTTAATGATGTTTATGGATCTCAGCGTGGTGATGAAGTAATAAAGTTAGTTGCAAGTGCCTTAAAACAATCGCTACCAAAAAAATATGATATTGTTGCCAGAACAATAGGTGACTCTTTTGCAATTTTATTGCCAGATACTAATTCTGCAAACGCAATATCAGTAGCAAAAAGTATGCATGATACTGTAGCTAAGCTTAAAGTTCCTCATGCTCAATCAAAAGTTGCTGCAAATTTAAGCGTAAGTGTTGGGGTTGCTAACACTAATGAAAAAGGCATAAAAACAGGAATGGAACTTTTAGAGGCTGCTGATTTTGCTCTATATGAAGCAAAACATAAAGGCAGAAATAGAGTTTTTTCCACTTGTCCAGTTGACGCTAATGTTCCTGAGCCTAAATAAACTATTTCCTATTCTTCCAAATAAATTAATTTCACGTTAAGTGACATTAATTCTGTAGTTATATTTTTATATCCTAGTTGTCCTTAATTCTGTTCACCACAAGCAAGCAGGTTGTATTGGTTGATAAGTCGCACGTTGTAACTATTAATTTTAATTGTTGTGCACAAATATTGATAAAATGAAGTAGGTTGTCTGAAAATAGTATTATAATTATTTGGTTGCAATAATTGTTGGGAACATACGTTGTTTATCATAAGTTATATTAATATTAGTAAATCCTACAGTCTCTAAAAGTTTAATGAAATCAATCTCCAGAGTGAAGTTTTGCCATGCTGTACCAATTATATCAGCAAAAATAGCTTTTTGTTTGATAAGATCTTCAGCAACATAATTTGTCCATGGTGAGTCTAGTGTTAAACTAGGAGGTGGGGTAAGAAAGCTAGTAATTAAAGTACCCCCAGGTTTTAAAGATTGGTTAAGAGATTGATACAGAGCCAAGATTTTTTTGTATTGAGGCTCGTAGATATTCAATCCATTGCTAGTAATTATATCAAACTCATTGTTGATATTTAATTGCCAAGCATCGGCTTGAAGAAAATCAACATTGGTTAAATTTTTTATTTGAGCATTATGTTTAGCCATACCTAAAGAGTCATTATCTAGATCGATGCCAACCAAATGTATATTATGCACCTGACTATAGTCTAAGGTTAATAGATCATCCATTAAGCCACATGGTAGTGAGGCAATAATCATATTATCTTTGAGTTTATTTTGGATTGCCTCTTGGAAGATATGAAATCTCTCCCTTGTTGCTAAAACTAGAGGTGATTTATGAATCATCCAATATTCAATTTCAGATAAATCATCTTGTTTTAAACCACCGGTAATAGCATATGATGTCCAATAACCATTTAAACCTTTATTTTCTAGTAGGAACTTGCCAAGATTAGAGGAGAAAAGTTCACTAGCCATTTTTTTGAGTATGTTTTTAGGTAATGTTGGGGAGAGCAATTTTTCAATGTTAGCAAAGATAGTTGAAGTATTAATTGATGTGGAGCTATGAGAAATTAAGTTGGCTGTACTATCCATGAAAAACCTATATTGAGATGATTATTTAATCAATTTTATAGATGTTTGGGATACCGATCAAGAGCATAATTTTAGCTTTGTCATTGTTTTACCAATCTTGCCTTGGTTCTCACTATCTTGACGTGGTCTCATATATGATCTTTGCATAACTTCGTAGTGTTTAATACTGCTATGTACAAACATAGATTTCAGTGTTTTCAATTTCTCAAAAATTGAAAGTGATAATTTATCCAGAATGTCTTCTTTAAAGGAATCATAATTATGAACAGTCAATACTCTTTCAGGAGAATTAATATATAATTCATGTTGTTTAAGCAGAACAGCGTAATCAAAATATTCTAAAGAGAGATATCTATTTTTATCTAGCGAATTGGCAATCCATGCAAAGATAGTATTTGTTGTTGCAGATATTGATAATAGTTTCATAGTCGCCATGCTACTTTCGCCAACACCGATAATGATTTTATAGACTCCATCTTCTAAGGATAATAGTTCAGATGTTGCCTCAGCGATGTTTGAGCCATATAGAACTTTTGTGTAAGTTTTAGAATGCTTGTCATCCATTCTTATTACAAGCTGGGATAAGATGTTTCCAATAACTGTTATAGTTTTCATATCATTATCGTAGCTAAGTATATATATTTTATTTATGTACATATTATCTCCAATATTACTATTGATCCTAGCATGATTTAGAGATACGTATTAATGGCTAAGTTATGAAATTTCATTAAAATAGTTAATATGATAACTCCAGATGTCTTTATGTCTGACTTCTAAATTCTTGGCATTAGCAAGTTATCTCGGTAAACTATAATCAACGTCTTGCCAAGGAATAGGTAACTTGTTAAAAAAAATTATAATATCATTTATAATCTCTATGCTAATTCCTTCATTATCATTTGCTAAAGAGCCTAGTTGGAAGGCTTATAGTACATTACTCAATAATTACACCTCGCTACATGAGAATGATATTGCTTGGGTAAATTATACACAAATAAAGAAAGACCAAGCTTTTGATAAGGTCTTAACAGAATTAGAATCATTTTCTATAGAGCAGCTTTCAACACCTAAAGAGAAGATTGCATTTTATATAAATGCCTATAATATTTATGCCATAAAAATGGTACTTGAACATTTAACAGTGAAAAGTATTAGAGATATTGGAAGTTGGCTCCATCCTGTTTGGAAAAAGAAAATTGGAATCATTGGTAATAAAGCCGTCACATTAGATTATATAGAACATTCAGTACTTAGAAATTTAGGAGAGCCTAGAATTCATTTTGCGATAGTATGTGCATCTAAAAGTTGTCCTAATTTATTTAAAGAGCCATATATAGCACAAAAATTAGAAAAGCAACTTCAGGATGCAACGATTAGTTTTCTTGAAAATTCTTATAAAGGTATCAATGTAATCCATGGTGAATTATATGTTTCTAAAATATTTTCATGGTTTAAAAAGGATTTTCATAAATATGAAGGGGTTCTTCCATTTATAAGTGAATATTCACCACTCAAATTAGGTATGGAAATATCTGGTTATTTAGATTATAACTGGGAGCTAAATGGGCAGTAGTTTAATTATAAGGATTTTTAATGAAATTTAATTTAAAAAAGATATCATTTTTCATGATGTTAATAGCATTAATATTTTCTTTTTTCTTTTTTGATTTGCATTCATTTTTCACGCTAGAGTATATTAAATCTTCTCAGAAAAAATTTAACATCTATTTTCAAGAACAACCATTGGTAACTATTGGAATTTATTTTTTAATTTATGTTATTACCACTTCATTTTCATTTCCAGGGGCTGCTCTTTTAACATTGTTAGGAGGGGCTTTATTTGGGGTGTTTTTAGGTACAGTAGTTGTATCTTTCGCAAGTACCATTGGAGCTACTTTAGCATTTTTAGGAGCAAGATATTTATTTAGAGATATGATTCAAAATAAATATAGTAATAAATTGCAATCTATAAATGATGGTGTTGACAAGGAGGGGGCATTTTACTTGTTTTCACTTAGATTAATTCCTATTCTACCATTTTTTTTCGTAAATCTAATTATGGGATTAACTAAGATGAAAGCAAGCCAGTATTTCTTTGTAAGCCAAATAGGTATGTTGCCAGGAACTATTGCTTACGTTTATGCAGGAACAGCATTATCTAAAATTGAATATCTAAAGGATATCCTTCATTTTGAAGTAATAATGGCATTTGCTGTATTGGGACTTCTACCACTAATTTCTAAAAAAACTATTGGGTATATTAAAAGACATAATCAAATTAAAAATGATTAAAAGTATTCAGTGTATAGTTTTGTTAATTGCAAATAACCACATCTTGTAGTGCTCTGTCATGTGTTGGAAAATATTAAAGTTACATTTTATTATATTTCGGCCCGCCACCACCTTCGGGGGTATGCCAAGTAATATTTTGAGTTGGATCTTTAATGTCACAAGCCTTACAGTGTAGGCAATTTTGTGCATTTATCTGTAGTTTGTTAATATTGTCAGTTGTGATTATTTCATAGACACCTGCTGGACAATAGCGTTGTTCCGGTGCCCCAAATTTTTCAAGATTAATATCTAAAGGAGTCTTTATATCAGTTAATAGTAAATGTACAGGTTGATCTTCTTCATGATTTGTTCCTGATAAGAACACTGATGACAGTTTATCAAAACTAATTTTATTATCAGGTTTGGGGTAAATGATTTCAGCACAAGAATCTTTACTTAATGTTGCTAGGTGGTCTGGTTTGTTATGTTTCAAAGTCCAGGGGGCTTTATTTCTGAAAACATAAGTATCAATTGCAGATAATAGCATCCCTGCATATAAACCTTTATGAAAGCCAGGCCTAATATTTCTTGCAAGGTACAATTCTTTGAAAATTGGTGATTTATTAAAATCATCTTGGTAAGTATTTTCTGCGTTATTAAATAGTTGTTGAGCCAGGGAGTTACCAGCTAAAGTCCCAGAGCGAATTGCATTATGAATGCCTTTAATCCTGGCAACATTTAGCATGCCTGCCGCACATCCAACTAGCATTCCACCAGGAAAGCAAAGACTAGGTATCGATTGTAATCCACCTTCATTTAAGCTTCTTGCCCCATAACATATTCTTTTACCTCCGCTTAGATGTTTAGTGATTTCGGGATGATGCTTAGCTTTTTGTAGCTCTTTAAAAGGATCTAGGTAAGTGTTTTTATAATCAAGGCCGGTAACCATCCCAACAGATACTAAGTTATTTTCTAAGTGATAGATAAATAGGCCACCATAAGTATCAGAAGGTAGTGGCCACCCAATAGTATGGACAATAGTTCCAGGAATATGATTTTTATCAGGAACCTCCCAAAGCTCTTTAATTCCTAAACCATAAGTTTGATGTTGGCTTAAAGAATCAAGATTGAAATTTTTAATTGCTTGTTGGCTTAGTGAACCTCTAGCTCCTTCAGCTAAAATAGTATGCTTGCCAAGAACCCCAATTCCGCGTTGATAATTATTTTTTTGCTTGCCGAGCTTATCAACACCTAAATCTGAAGTTGCGACTCCAATAACTTTGTCATTTTCAATAAGTAGCTCTGCTGCGCTAAAACCCGGGAATATATTCACCCCTAAACTTTCAGCCTCGCTAGCCAACCACTTGGCTAGTAAGCCCAAGCTAATTACATAATTACCTTCGTTATTGAGAAAATGTGGAATTGGTAACTTAAGAGATTTATATTTAGTTAAAAATAAAAATTCTTCTCCGGCAGCCTTTGTTGTAATTGGCGCATTTTTATCTTGCCAGTTAGGAATGAGTTCACTTAGAGCACTAACATCAAAAACAGCACCTGATAATTGATGTGCCCCAACCTCACTACCTTTTTCTAGAATACAGATGGAAACTTCTTGTTTCATAGCTTTAGCTGCTTGGGCAAGTGAGATAGCTGTAGCAAGTCCAGCAGGTCCTGCACCAACAATTACTACATCAAATTCCATTATTTCTCGTTCTTGTGGGGACATATAAGGCGGGGCTCCTGAAAATATATTGGAATTGTATCAGATATATAGAATTGTGGCTGCTAGGGATTAGCATCTAAGGCCATCTTCTTGGTAAAATAAGCTTCTAAAATCAATATATTTAGGTAGTAAAGTAACATGAAATGTTTAGTTGCGATTAAGCGGGTTGTTGATCCGTATGTGCACATCAGGGTGAAGAAGGATGGTTGTAGCGTTGAAACAGACAATGTGAAAATGGCAATGAATCCTTTTGATGAAATAGCTGTTGAAGAAGCTGTACGTTTAAAGGAAGCTGGTCTAGTTAAAGAAATTAAAGTGATTTCAATTGGTATGAAAAAATGCCAAGAAACCTTGAGACAAGCTCTAGCTCTAGGTGCTGACAGTGCTGCTCATATAATGTGTGAACAGGATCTAACTTCGTTACAAGTTGCAAAAATACTAAGAAGTTTTACAGAAAATTATATGCCAGAAATAATAATTTTAGGAAAGCAAAGCATTGATGGTGATAATAACCAGACTGGCCAAATGTTAGCAGCTATGTTGGGCTGGGGGCAGGCTACCTTTGTTTCTAAATTAGAATTAACTGCTGAATATTTAATTGCTGAGCGTGAAGTGGATGATGGCCTTGAAACAGTTAAAATGAAATTACCAGTGGTGATAACAACAGATTTACGTTTAAATGAGCCTAGATATGCAACTTTACCTAATGTGATGAAAGCCAAAAATAAGCCACTTGATATCATTCCTGTAAATGATTATGGCTTAAATCTTATAAGTAATCTTGAAATCATAAAAATATCAGAGCCAATAACACGCAGTGCAGGAGTTATAGTTGCAAGTGTTGAGGAACTAGTCGATAAATTGAAAAATGAAGCAAAGGTTGTGTAGTGAATATATTAGTTATAGCAGAGAGCTCGCAGGGCAGACTAAAAGAGAGCACGTACAGCAGCATAGGTGCTGCAACGATGTTTCAAGGAAATATTGATGTTTTGGTTTTTGGACAAAATACTACTGTAAATAGCAAGTTGATTTCTGGGGTTGCAGCTGTTAACAGAGTTATAGAGTGTGCAGACAAAATAACTGAGCATAACTTGCCTGAATCTGTAGCTCAAATAATTTTAGAGGTTGTAAGAACCACAGAATATACCCATATCATAATGGGCTCCACAACTACTGGAAAAAATATTTTGCCAAGGGTTGCAGCATTATTAGATGTGGAGATGGTTTCAGATATAATAGAAGTTATAGATAGTAATACTTACAAAAGGCCTATCTATGCTGGAAATGCTATTGCTACAATAAAAAACAATTCTAAGTTGCAGATCATAAGCATTAGACCAACAGCATTTGAACAAGTACCTATAGATCAAAGTATGCCAGAAAAAGTGGAAGTGCAAAGTTTTGAGTTGGAGAACAATTTATCTTCTTTTATTAGTATGTCTGATACAGAAAAAGAAAGGCCAGACTTAAGCAGTGCCAAGATTGTTGTATCTGGTGGTCGAGGTTTACAAAGCAAAGAAAACTTTAAAATTGTTGAACAACTTGCAGATAAATTGAATGCTGCAATAGGTGCTTCAAGGGCTGCGGTTGACGCTGGTTTTGTAGCCAATGATTTACAGGTTGGGCAAACTGGCAAAGTCGTTGCACCAGATTTATATATAGCTATTGGAATATCAGGGGCAATACAACACATCGCAGGAATGAAAGATAGCAAAGTAATCGTTGTTATAAACAAAGACGCTGATGCACCAATTTTCCAAATAGCTGATTATGGTTTAGTTGGCGACTTATTTGATTTAGTTCCTAAACTTTGTGATGCTCTATAAATTATGAATTTCTCTGGCATTAGATAATGGACATAGTATCGTATCTAAGCCATTATCATAGACATAGGAAATTAATGGGCAGCTAATTGGGTCTATAAAGAGCCACTGCATGAGGTGGATATAATATTGAAGTTGGGATAAATGGCCTCAGGGAAAGAGTATAAATTAGATAGCATTGAAGATATTGCATCATTAATTCGTGACATAATCAAAAAACGTAATGATTATCATGACATGGCAGTTAGTGATAGATATTCAGAAGAAATAAAATCTAAAATTAGTTCACAGGCAACAAAAGTTCCGGCAAGTATTCTCACCTCAGCGATAGTTGCAAGTTTAGTTAGTGGATCTATTTTAAGAGTTCGGAAAATACAATCTGCATGTTTGCAAGAAGGCGTTTCTATAACTGATGAAGCGTGTATTATTGGCGCTACATATATTATATTTGGCGAAATATGTTCTTTATGTAAGCAGGTGTTGATGGCACAATTAATTAAGAGTAATACTTGGGATGTTGATAATAACTCTATGCTCGAAGCCAAATTATTAGAGCCTAAAAATAATAAATTCAGACGAACAGATCTTGAGAAATCATGTGAAGATGTGATTTGTAATAGTGTGGACTTGAAGAGTCACCTGATAAAACAAGACCAAGAGATAACGGAAATTAACCGCTATATTATGAGTTTTATTTTATATCAACAATAAGGAATGGCATGGATAAATTATTTAGTTTCGGTGCCTTTGAGAAAAGTAAGTCGCACTATGCAACTGAATATACTCATGCAACAGATACTATTAAAAAGTTGATTGAACAATATAAGCTCATGTTAGAGTTATTTCATAATAAGTTAACAGATAATTGTTTTATCGATAATGATGATATTAAAATATTTGTTTATTCTTTTAATTGGGTTCTATGCCAGCGTGATTATCATAAAAATGAGTTATGGTTAGACATTAACAAAGCTATGCTCAATATATTAAGCACATATTCAGAAATTAGGGCAGAGGCTCAGACAATAAAATCTGTTATTGATGCCTTGATAAAATCAGAAAATGATACATCTAATAATTGATGTTTTTAATTTAAAATAGCAAAAGAATTTGCAGAATTAGTTGATTTCTGAGTTGTATATAGTCTTATAATTTATCGCTATGCAATTTATAAAGCATTGCTAGCTTTTAATTTTAAAGATAGTAATTTGTGGGGTCAATAAGACCTGCAGACTTAAAGCCCTCTTTACGGTATGTACAGCTATCACATGTACCACATGCTTTACCTTCTGGATCAGCACGGTAGCAAGTAACTGTAATGCTATAATCTAAATCTAAATTAGAGCCAGTCTGAATAGTTTCAGCTTTAGTAAGATTTAAAAGCGGGGCGTGAATATGCATTTTATTTCCTTCAACCGCACGCTTAGTTGCTACATTTGCTAAATTATTAAAAGCATCAAGAAAAACATCACGACAATCTGGATATCCAGAATAATCTTTTTGGCAAGCTCCAATGAAAATATTATCACACTGTATAGATTCAGCATAACCCATGGCAATAGATAAGAAGATAGTATTCCTTGCGGGTACATATGTGATCGGAATTTGTCCATCACCTTTATAGGTAGGAACTTCAATATTGGGATCAGTTAAAGCTGAGCCACCAATAGCAGATAAATCTATAGAAACAATCTTATGAGAGGCTCTAAGTATAGAGGTTATTTTTTTTGCAGCATTTAGTTCTGCTATATTTCTTTGTCCATAGTTTATAGATATGGCATGACACTCAAAACCTTGGTTTGTGGCAATTGCCAAAACAGTAGCAGAGTCTAAACCTCCAGAACAAAGTATCACAGCTTTCTTACTCATAAAATACCCTTTAAATTTCTGCCATATTACTGACAATCATGAAAAAAATCTATGATTGTATTCATTGTTGTAGCGGAGATTTAAATATAAAATGTTGTTCTTGTCATTATCTTTGCACTATAACGCATTATAGCTGGTATGGGACTGGGTAAAGGTGTGGCGCCACAGTTTATAGCGGTATTGGCATGATCTAATTCATCTATGTGCATTTGTTTTAAAATGGCTAAACTATTGGTGTCAAATTTAGGCCAATTATCTATATGATTTTGCAGGTGTGCACCAACTTGTTTTTCCGTTTCTGCAAGAAAGCCTAGGCTCCATTTGTCGCCAGCAATACCCGCAATCGTTCCAATAGTAAAAGACCCAATAAACCATAATGGATTTAAAATGCTTGGTTTTCCCCCTAGTTGTTGTATGCGAGTAGCACACCAGCTTAAATGTTCAATTTCTTCGTTAGCTGCGTGCTGTAGTTTATCTTTGGTTAATTTATTTCTAGCTGTAATAGCTTGGCCAAGGTAGAGTGCCTGAGCACATACTTCACCACAGTGATTAACGCGCATTCTACCAATGGCATCACATTTTTGTTTTGAACTAAACTGTTCATCATTACCATTTTTCATACTGGGACTAGGTCGTGAGCCAGACATATAATTTGATGGGCTTAGCATTCTATCGAAATTTATAATCAACTTATCTAGAAGGCTATATGTGAACATGATTTTAGCTCCTTATCTAGCATATAATGTATCGTATTAGAGTATAGTTTTCCAGGACTTAATTTTATGGTTAGAATAGAGAAAATATTTAATAGGGACTTAGCAAATGACATTTAGTGGTTTTACAAAAATATCTGAATATGATCAGGATTTATGGGATGCAATTACTAAGGAGGAAGTGCGCCAAGAAGAGCATATAGAGCTTATTGCATCTGAAAATTATACTAGTGAGCTAGTTATGGCCGCTCAAGGGAGTGTACTAACAAACAAATATGCAGAGGGGTACCCTGGTAAGCGTTACTATGGAGGCTGTGAGTATGTTGATATTGCTGAAAAATTAGCAATTGAAAGGGCATGCTCCTTATTTAATTGTGATTTTGCTAATGTGCAGCCTCATTCTGGCTCACAAGCTAATGCTGCCACATATATGGCATTGCTAAAACCAGGAGAAACAATTTTAGGGATGCGATTAGACCATGGTGGACATTTAACTCATGGCTCTAAAGTGAATTTTTCAGGCAAAATATTTAATTCAGTACAATATGGTCTTGATGTTGATACTGGGCTAATAGATTATAATGAGATTGCATCTTTAGCTAAGGAGCATCAGCCAAAGATGTTAATTGGCGGTTTTTCAGCATATTCAAGAGTGATTGATTGGCAAAAATTGCGTGATATTGCGGATAGTGTTGGAGCTTATTTTGTCGTTGATATGGCACATGTTGCTGGATTAGTTGCTGCCAATCAATACCCATCTCCTGTAGGTATTGCAGATGTAACTACAACAACAACACACAAGACACTTCGTGGTCCGCGAGGAGGTCTTATTTTATCAAATAATCCAGAACTCATGAAAAAAATAAACTCACTGGTTTTTCCTGGGATCCAGGGTGGACCTTTAATGCATGTGATAGCTGCAAAGGCTATAGCACTTAAAGAAGCTAGTGATAATGGTTTTATTGATTATCAAAAGCAAGTAATTAAGAATGCCCGGTCAATGGCAGAAATGTTGATGTCTAGAGGTTTTAAAATTGTCTCTGGAGGAACTGATAATCATTTGTTCTTGGTAGATTTAATTGATAAAGGGTTAACTGGCAAAGAGGCTGAGTATGCTTTAGGCCTTGCAAATATAACAGTTAATAAAAATGCTGTACCAAATGATCCTAAATCACCATTTGTTACTAGTGGGCTTCGTGTTGGAACGCCAGCAATAACTACAAGAGGATTTAAAGAGTCCGAGAGCAGTTTACTTGCTGGGTGGATGGCAGATATTCTTGAAGACACTAATAATGAAGAGATACAAGCTAAAGTAAAAGATGCAGTATTAGCTTTGTGTAGTAACTTCCCTGTGTATAAGTCAAATGCTATATAAGTATGAACAAATAACAGGTATTATGTCAGCAGTACAGTAGAGTTGTGCTGCTGGTAAGGAAGAGTTAAATAGGAGGGAAGGAAGCTATGTTATGTCCGTTTTGTCATGCACAAGATACCAAGGTTGTTGATTCTCGCTTAGTTGGTGAGGGCGGGCAAATTAGAAGAAGAAGAGAATGCTTAAATTGTAGCGATAGATTTACAACATACGAAACTATCGAGCTCTCATTACCAAGATTAATAAAAAAAGATGGCAGTTTTGTACAATTTAAAGAAGATAAGCTTAGATCAGGAATATTACGTTCTTGTGAAAAAAGACCTGTTAGTGCTGCGGATATAGATACTCTAATTACTAAAGTCATGCGTTGGATGAATGTTCAAGGTGAAAAAGAATTACCGACTAGGCTTATTGGTGAGTATGTAATGGAAGAGCTGAAAATATTGGATGAGGTTGCTTATGTACGCTTTGCTTCAGTGTATAGACACTTTCAAGATGCACAAGAATTTCATGATGAAGTTGCTAGAATGAAAAAAAGCACACAACAGATTGAGAATGCGTAAAACCTCTATGGTCTATTTAATAAAGGTATGGTAATATCCTAACTCAATTTGTTAGAAAAACAGCTTTTAGATTATATGCACCAATTCTCAGCAAAAAAACGTCATCAAGCCCGTCTCTACGCTATGCAAGCTTTATATAGCTGGCATGTTGCTAGTTTGAATATTTCTGAAATAGAAGATACTTTTCTAACGGGTCAGAATAAAAGCAAATTTGATGTATCTTATTTTGTGAAGCTTCTTCATGATATTCCTAGTAAAATTACTGAAATACATGCATTAATAATTCCATATCTGAAAGACAGAGAAATTAGTGACCTTGGGCCAATAGAATTATCGATATTGCGTATAGCTGCATATGAGCTTAAGTATCATAATGATGAAATCCCTTATAAAGTAGCTATTAATGAAGCAATTGAGTTAGCAAAAATGTTTGGTGCTGACGATAGTCACTTATTTGTGAATGGAGTCTTGGACCCATTGGCAAAAGAATTATTAACGTTGATTCCTCAGGAATCATAGCGTAATACTTTGCTGTTCCTTAAAATCTACAAAAATAAATATAAAGATTAATTTTATTTTTTCGTTACGATCAATGCATTGCTAACTAGATTTATATTTGCATATCCCTTGCTAGTGCTGTGTTTTACAATCTTTTTATCTAGAAACATCGATGTTGATGACCCACCGTCAAGGTTAATTGCATATTTGCAGTCTTTTGCAAGCATAAATGTAGCAAGTTCTATGATACTCATGCCAGAGTCTTTTTCAAATGGGTCTTCTTCAACAATAACAAGGATGACATTATTGTTGTTAAGATAGCCAGCAGCTGTACGACCATGGCGTTTGTTGGCAAAATTAGGTTGTACTTTATTGTTGCGTGAATTATCAATTAATTTCCCATCGTATACAAGCATGGGGATCCCACCCATAATAAATGGCATAGAATTCCAGTTATTAAGATCCTTATTTTCCGTTGGGGTAACATGGATATCTAATTTAAAATATCCCATGTTCTTTATATTTTCAGAACTACACAAATTTTTATCAGGTGAGTAATATACATAGCCATTTTCTGGAATTTCCAGAGCATTTTGTGAATAATTAACAAGTTTTGAGTCGGAAAATGCTATATAACAAGATTGGTATGGGGATATTATATCTTGTCGATGTAATGGTTGAGAAAATAGTATAGATTTATTTTTAGCCTTAGTATTATTCATGCTGTTTATTTTTAAAACTCCGCTCTGAGTTTTAATAAATGATTTAGTATCAGGGTAATCAAATAAGAATTGTTCCTTATTATTCCAAGCCATAGCGGAACGAGGTTTGTAGGCTATACCAAGCCAATGACCAGATATTTTCAAAATTCCAACAGCAGAAGAATTCAAGTGAAAAAAACCACCATTGATAGCAGCTAGGGCACCGGTATTTTTAGCTATAGTTTTAACAGTTTCTTTTCTATTGCCTCGTATATCATTTGCAGTAACAGGAGTGAGATCATATTTATTTGGATCAAAAATTATTATATGTACATGGGAGGCACCAACTTTTTCAAAAGAATAGTTGATGTCAGCCCAAAGTAAGTTAGTTGTAAAAAACAACAGGCAGGTAAATAAATATTTGTATCGTAAGAACATATTAATTAATCAAAAACACAAGTATTTAGGGATTATAACATTATATTAGCTAGCGCATAGCCTTACCTAAGAAATATAGGCCTTTCGTCTCTGCGGTATTTATTTTTTTGTCTCTCTATAGTTGTCAGGGTCGGGGTTGATTGAACTTGAGCTACTTTTGATAAGTGACGGTCGTATGCTGATGAGGCTATACCTATATCAGGAAACAAGGGCTCCATAAAACTAGCTCTTGTTGCTCTATTATTGCCATCTGTTCCTGTTGCTCTAGTATTGCCATCTGCTCTTGTTGCTCTAGTATTGCCATCTGCTCTTGTTGCTCTAGCGCTTGCTATGCCTGCACCACATAAAGGATTAACTTCAGGAAGGTAGCTATCTGCTTCGACTAGAGATTTAGAACGGGTGCGACGAACACTAGTACTGCTTCTTGGGGGGGGGCTTCTGCTAAGTTCAATATTATGATGTGCTGAAAATCTTCTTCTATGCGTAGCTACTCTTTTAGGTGAAAAAGAGTCTATTTCTTGGGCATAGTTGCTTCTAGAGGCTTCACTTATGCTAGGCAATGAAGAGTCAGGAGCTTCATGGCGGGTTCTAGCGGGAGCTCTATTTTTACGTACATATAATGGGCCATACTGTTCTAATGTCGACAGTAATAGAGTTTTTGTGTCATCGGAAAGTAATCGTTGCGTTTCTAAAAAACCAGTGAAAAAAAACATACTTTCAGTGTGAGCATCATCTGCAGATAATGATGACAGATATCCAGATAATATATTGATATATTTATGAGCACTAATTTCGCCATGACGGAAAGATTTAAATAGATCACTTGGAGAACAGATACAATTACCAATGAAATATCTAGATAGTTCACCTTTAAATGAGCGTGTACCATTAATGTTAACTCCTAGTAACACTGCATCTTTGTCAATATCAATAGGGTTTATTTGAGCAAGCACTGCATCAGGGATTATACAATTTATAGGAACATAATGTTTCATTGTTGAAAGCAAGGCTGATATAGCAATCGCAGTTTGTCTAGGATTAACCTCTGAATATTCAAGAGCGTAGTTAATAGCATCTTGATAGGGCACGGTATCGATAGCTTTACATAAAATGTTAATAAGAGAAGGATTAATTGGTATTTCTCTTAATTGTGAGCATGCGGAATATATTGCTATAGGAGTTACCCTAAATCTCAATATAATTAAAATTTCAACTTTGTCATAATCTTGAACTGATGCGAAGTTTTCTAATAGAGAAAAGGAACTAGAAGTTCTACTATTAAATCCTACATAATGTCGAGAGGTTAACACTCTATATAATATAGAGGTTTCTTCGTAATCTAGGTCTGGTCTGCCTAGCACAATTTCTGCCGCAGTATATTTACGCTCAATTTTTCTGTTAAGATCTTCAGCGAATAATAAAAAACATTGGACAAGACCTAATGGTGCCATTTTTAAAAACTCTGCAATATTAGTATATGAATTGCCAGAGGCATGATTTATGGAGTTGAGAACTATATGATGGTTATATTTCTCTGGTTCGTAAGGATAATCACTACATGCATAGAGCCTATTTCTAACAATCGTATTAATGAATGTACTAATATCAGCCAATTTTAGGGCACTATTTTCGAATATTTTACTTGGCATTAACAAATCCCTCAATATTATTATTTATTTAAATTATCATGTAGATATAAATAAGTCTAATTAATATGTTGGAAATTGCAGTAAATTAATTGGTCTTGGTTTTGTTGGTTACAAAATCTTTGAATTGCTCTCCTAAAATTGGGTGGCGGATCCCGTAATCATAAACAGCTTTAAGATAGCCAAGTTTATCACCACAATCATATCTAGTGCCGGTAAATTCATAGGCAAGAACATTTTCCTGGGCGGCTAACATATCTATAGCTGGTGTTATGTGTATTTCTGATTTGTGACCCTCTGAATAAGTTTGTAAATTATTAATAATTTTGTTGGTAAAGATATATCTTCCTACGGATGCCAAGGTTGATGGAGCTTGGTCGATGCTAGGTTTCTCAATTATACGGCTTATCTTACCAAGATTATTTTTGATGGGCTCTTGTGCAATGATGCCATATTTGTGGCACTCACTTTTAGGTACATTTTGAGCAGCTAAGACACTAGACCCAGTATCATTATAGATATCCAACATTTGTGCTAGGCAAGATTTATTATTGTTATAAATAAGGTCATCAGCTAAGGACACTATAAATGGTTCATTACCAAGTACTGGTTTTGCACATAAAATAGCATGGCCCAAGCCCAACATTCGATATTGACGTAAATATATGCAACTAACATCATTGGGAATTATTGATTTCACTAATGCTAATAGTTCAAGTTTATTAGTTTCTTCCAAATGTTTTTCTAGTTGGTAATTTCTATCAAAATGATCCTCAATAGCTCGTTTATCATTGCTAGTTATAAAAATAAGAGTTTTTATGCCTAATTCTAAAACTTCCTCAACAGCATATTGGATAATAGGCTTATCAATTATAGGAAGCATTTCTTTTGGACTTGCCTTTGTTGCTGGTAAGAATCTGGTTCCTAGTCCTGCGACGGGGAAAACAGCTTTATTTATTTGCATATCCACTTATTCCTGTAAGCTAAAAGCCAATTAGTCCAGTTACTTAATATATTAACATGGTATAATCTCATAAAATAGCTCTTTAAAAGGCCAGGATATATAAAATGACTATGGATATTAGTGTTATAATCATTACTAAAAATGAGACAAGTGATATTAAGAGATGTTTAGACTCAGTTCATGGGCTTGGAGAGATTATTGTAGTTGACTCCGGTAGTGTTGATGACACAGTTGAGATCTGTAAACGCTATACAGCTAAAGTTTTCTATAACAAATGGCCAGGTTTTGGTAAGCAAAAAAATTATGCATTAGATTTAGCTACAAAATCTTGGGTATTATCACTTGATGCAGATGAGTGGCTAACACCTACATTACGAGAAGAAATTATTGCAGTGGTCAGTGCTAATAAGGATCTTAGCTATAATATCCCACGTAAATCTTACTATTGTGGCAAGTTGATACGATTTGGCCATTGGCGCAATGATAAAGTTATGCGCTTATTCAAAAGAGATTCAGGTGAGTTCAGTAATGATATAGTACATGAAAAATTATTAGTTACTAATGCAGTTGAAAAATTAAGTAATCATATTCTTCATAATTCATTTACTAGTCATGAAGATGTGCTAAACAAAATGGATTTATATTCAAGTTTGCTTGCAAAACAAAAATTTGATGCTGGTAAAACTAGCTCCTTGCCTGCTGCAATTATAAAAAGCCTTTGGGCTTTTATTAACTCGTATATATTAAAACTAGGATTACTAGATGGACAGGAAGGGTTCATGGTAGCTTTTTCTTTTGCAGAAGGCACGTATTATAAGTATATAAAATTATCGTTGCTTCATAATAGAAATAATATAGAGATATTACCATGATTGTGAGATGAATCTTTGATACATTATAGTGAGTTCATATTTATTTTTTCTGTAATTTGTAGTTTTAAAAATTCTGTGACAATTTAGTTAAGCTCATTAGCTGTAACAATCGATTAATGATGTTTATCGAAATTTATTTCCAAACATGAGTAATTACATGCATTTGAGATTGGTATATTCAAAGTACATCTATTACCCCTAAACTATATTTATCAAGTATATACACTTATTGTTGTGCTTTTGGAGTGAATTTGAGCCTCACACTCTGGATAATGCCCAGTTTAATATTTAAAGAGGTAAATATGAAAATATGATGCACTTAACACTGTCAGATAGGGTGAGAGGCATCAGAGTAATTGCTATTGTTTTCAGGGACTTACATTGAAAGTCATTGGTTGTGTTTACACACTAAAATCATCATGTTAACTCTATACTTAAACTGTGTAGTTCAATAAATGTATTATGTTTTTATGGTAAGTAATGGGAAAAATATTTTAGAGAGAAAGCATATTCTCTTATTCGATGAAAATGCTATTTCACGGCAATTTACTGTGAAAATGCTTACCGAATTAAAGGTGCAAGAAGTAACTGTATGCACAGATGTAGCACAACTTTATAACACACTGAAAACTAAGAGCCCGGATGCAATCATAAGCAGATATATATTACAAGATAACTCACAATCTACTTACTTATTTAGAGAGTTGCAAGGTCGAAAACTAATCGACAGCTCTACTTTGATAGTATGTTTTGTGACTGATGATGATGACTTTGTTGATGCATTACTAGAAAGTTATATTGATATAACAATAAAATATCCAGTTTCAATAGAATTTTTAGGTAAAAGTTTACAGGGGGCTATGTCTGTACACAATGTTATAATTAATAAAAAAGATATTTTTGATGGAGATTCACCAGAAAAAATTATTGCATCAGGTAAACTTCTGGCTAAGACCTGGAATATACCTGCTACACAAATATTCAGGCTGATCACAAAATACAAAGATGATGACAATGATGTAGTGCGTAATTTATTGAGATTGCTTGTTGATAGTTATGATGAATTTTGGATAGATGCAAGGACTGCCCGATCATTATTTAGCAGTGACGATATTGATGATGCAAAAACATTAGTGACAAACGTCCTTAAACAGCATCCAGAAGAAAGTGATATTAGATTAGTAGAATCAAAAATACATATTGCGGAAGGTGACTATACAAAAGCTATGGAAAGTTTGAATGTTTTACTAAACTCCAAGGTTAGGTCTAATGATATTGCACTATATCAGGACGCTGTTGATTTAACTAAATCTAAATCTACTAAAATGGAATATGATGCTGTAGCTAATTTACTGCTTAGGACATGTAGTATGGGGAAGAATTCTTATCTTAAAAGAGAATCAGATTACGTTGGTCTTTGTAGTATAACCTTGAAAATACTTTTATCAGCAGATAATTTAGAATCAAATATTCGGTTCACCGATGCAGATAAAGCTATTAATATATTGAAAAATAACTTTCCTGATAATACGGAAATTGCTGCAATGGCAGAGGTTTTTTCCTCATCAGTCAGTTATATTAAAAGAAGATTTGATGAAAGTATAGAGCATGCTGATAAAGCTCTTATTTTACTAGAAGAAGCTGAGGTATCATTGAAACCTGAAAATTTAACAGTTGCCAATAAATTATTCTCCTTATGTGATAAGGATGAACATGCTAATCAAATGACTACGCTGGTAGCTAGTTTGTCAGACGATTACTCTGAAATTGTTGTACAAACAAATGATTTGGATTTGTCCTCAGAGGACGTTATTTTAACAAGTTTTGCACAGCAAGCATTAATTATTGTTTTGTATAATAAAGAAAAGAAAGTGGCAGTTTTAGCTAATATTTTAGGAGTAAACACTAGTAAGATTTCCACGTATAGTGATGCCTTTATGGAATCGGCAAACTTACTCAGAAAAAAACTTAGAACTCATGAGGAAAATTTCACAGGCATACAAGGCACAGGTTACACGCTATCCATTTATGCATCTAGTGATCATAATCAAGGTTCTAATACTTCAAATGTTGTAGAGCAACTAAAAAAAGCTTTACAATCTTTAAATATGTCAGCAGATGATACTCAGATTGTTGATTCTAAATTAATGAAGGTATCTATTAATGTTCAGTACTGTATTCCAAGAGCAATTAAATTAGATAGTGGAAAAAATAAAGCTGATTATGCAGAAGCAATCAAAGTAATGTTGGCTACTGAGGAACAATTACTTAAAGACAAAGACAGTTAATTATAGCGACATTATTTTAATATTTCAGGTATACCATAAGTTGAAAGTTTGATACTTAGTCATCATGTATGATTTATGTTTATTGTCTTAGACTTTTATTAGATGAGTCGTTTGCAGGGGCAGATGGTTCTGGAGTATTGATTTTTTGCTTTTTGGTGGGATTGGAGTCAAGAGCTTCATGTTGAAATTCTCTATTATGCTCATCTTGAGCATGAGAAAATTCAGTGTGAGCACTATCCGCTAAAGCATCATCAGCATCTTGAGGACGATCATATAATGGTTCTCTCATTAAATTTTCCTCTTCATACTCTTCTATACCTTCAAGGAGATCAATGTCATTATCATTCGCTTCTATTTTTGTAGGTATTGGAGCTGATGCTACATTTTGATAAAGATCTGCAAGGTCTAATTCTGGGGTGGGTGATTCTGGCATGGCAGAAATAGATACAGGACTTGGTTGCGGGGCTTTAGCATCTATACGGGCTTGTGGATTTATATTATTAAGGCATTCTGTGCATGCATCTAATGATTCACAGGTATCACAACGGCCTGTTTTTGAGCCTGCATCTAACCTAGCTTTATTTGCAGCTGTAACTCCATAAAATACTGTTGCGACAAGCTCTTTTTCTTCAGGTGTCACGTCCTCATCATCTTTCTCCGAAAGCGATATTAACCCAGCACGTAAATCTTGAAATTCCTCACTTGCCTCAACTAAACTATCTAAGTGTTTGTTTAGAATGTCATCAATAGATTGTTGTTCTAATAAATCAATATCTATATCTAATCCAAAAACTTCTGAAACCACCTGTTTGTCTGGCTTGTCTTCATCATAAAGCGCTATGTGCTGAACCGCTATATGTAAAGCATCCTTGATATCCCCACTCTTCTTAAATTGTTCAGCAATAAGTTGTTGGAATTCTTTAAAACGTTCAATGTCACCATCTAATTTAGGCATTCTTGCCAAAGTTACTTGACAAGCAATTTTAATATCACTTTCCCCTGTGGTTACACTTACTGAGCGAGTTACAGGAGCATGATCTGAGCCAAAATAAAATTCTGAAGTACTTCCTTTTTTCTCTTTAAGTTTCCGATCACCCTCTTCACCTCTTACAGTTATATAGTCTCCAGAAGTGTAAGATCTACCAACATTAACAGCTATTCTATCTAGATGACCACCTTTATTTACACCAGCACGCTCACCAGCTTTATTCTTTTTTTCATAATGTTTAACCATTTTGGGATCAGGAGCATTAACTTGCTCGCCATTGCTGCCTCGAACAACGCTATAAGTGCCATGTGCTGTTGAGCCATCACTAGTGGTTCTATGAGCACCAATATCAAATCCAGAGCCAGATAGAGCTGAGCTATTCCCCGGATCTCTAGAGCTACCATCTTTCATGGCATGATCTCTCATATTTAAGTCACCCTCCATGAGATTAAATTGTTTGCCCATCCTTACTATCTGTTCAAAATCAGGTGTATCACTTGCATTAGAGTTTACAGTCTGATTAACCCAATTTTGAGTATGCTCTCTTCTTTGGCCTTCTCCATACGACTCAAGGTGACCTGAGGCAAGGTTTATAGGCATGATATCAATTGTGCCAGTATTCGTTTTACGTTTTAGCGTGCCTTGTATATTACAAATAGCCTTATTGCTATTCTTGCTATCCTTTATTGATGATGTATTAATATCCTCTAAAACATATAGCTCACGCACGATAACCGAAGTTCGGGTTTGTTGCTGTCCTTTTCCTTGAATTCTGTTTGCTGCGCCATCGCCAGCTAGTGATGCTTCTCTAACGTATGTTACTAATCTATATGGTCTGCTGAGATCAGGGTTATCTGCATTTAAAGCAGTTACTAATAGGGAGTCTAATCTATTGCTAGCTAGATCTGGGGTGCTTACTCCAGTTATTCCGGTTGTGGCAGCTATTAAAGTAGAAGAGAAGATATTTCTTTTACTTGAGAGAACCTGCTCTTCTTGGGTGCCTACAACAATAACATCACCACCAGCAACATTTTTCTTTATTGCTGCAACTGCAGAAGCATTGGCTCCACTATTGCCAACATTCCAAGTAACAGCTTTAATATCAACTTTATTTTCAGGCATATGTTATAGCGAAACCCTATTGGTGTATATATTAATTAGACTGTCGATGATGGAGAAAAGTTCATTTTTGTGTGTATGCACTAATTGGTTTTGTGCAATCCCAATAAGAAAACACAGCAGAGGGAAGGAAGAAAATATTTTAATATTTCAGATGAATAGATTTACAGAGCTCATTTCTTGAGATGGCTTTAGAATATGCATGACCTTGCATGTATCTGCAGTCACATTTTTTTAGAAATTCAATTTTCTCGGAAGAATTCACCCCAACAGCAACAACCTCAATATTAAATTCTTTACTTAAACAAATTATTGACTTAATTACCCCTTCAACTTTTTCACCATTGCCAATACCTTCAATTAAATCTCTAGATATCTTTATAGAGTCAATATTAATACTGATAATATTATCGATTACATTAACTCCTAAATTAAAATGATCTAAAATTATTTCGAAACCATGTTCCTGCAATGAGTTGATATGATCAACAGCTTGCTCATTACCTGAAATTTTAGTTCCTGCTGGCATCTCAATGGAAAATTTTATTTTTTGTAACTTTATGGGAGTTAATGCTCCTATTAAATAGCTAACAACCCCGACATTAGAAAGTTGATTTAAAGATAGGTTTATAGAGAAAGTCAGGTCTAAAGTACCAATTTTATCAATTAAATGTTCAATGTCATTTATAATACTGTCAATTTGCCATTTTGATATTTTAATAAGTTTATCTTGATCATCAATACCTTCTATGAATTTTTTTGCATCTATGGAAGCATTGTCATCCAAATTTATTTTCAACAACGATTCAACCGCAGTCATGTCACCTGTTTCAGAGTCAACAACCGGTTGATAAAGTATTGCGAAATTATCGTCATTTATATTCTCCAACTTAGCAAGTATCTCCAATTCCTTTGAGGCTCTTTCTTGAATTTCCGCTGAAAAAAACTAAACCTGTTTTTTCCGGAGTTTTTTGATTTATACATCGCCACATCAGCAGACTTCAAAAGTTCTGCAAAATTATCACCCGCCTCAGGATACATAGCAATTCCAACACTTGCTGATACGGAAACTATCATGTCTGAAATTGTTTTTATTTCTGATATAGATGAAATTATTTTATTTGCTATAGGAATAATACTTTCTGGAGTCGTCACATCTGAAATCATAATGGCAAACTCATCACCACCCAATCTGGCAACTAAATTCTTACTTCCTACTGCATTTTTCAATTCATCAGAAACGGCTATCAGTAGCAAGTCACCGGCCTCATGTCCCAAAGTATCATTTACATTTTTAAAACCATCCAGGTCGATAAAAATCATCGCAATTCTTGTGTTTGTTTTTTTTGCTGTTTCAACAGACGAATCACCGATTTCAATCAACAGATGTCTATTTGCTAATTTAGTCAAAGCATCATATCTTGCACGATGTATCAGTTTTTGTTCCAGTTCATGGCGCGCAGTTATATCTTCAAACATCAAGACTATTCCTGCTCGTTCCTGTCCTTCATCGACAATCCCGCCACAATTAATTTCTGCCGGAAATGTCTTGTTATTTTTGCCTTCGAACCAAGCACCATCAGTCCTATATGATGTTTTTGCGTCACTAAATATTAATGCTTTCAATTTGCACCAGTCTAACGTTGTATCGGAATTTATTTTTTTAAGGTATGTTCCTATATGAGTTCCAATGAAGTCACTATTATTACCAGCTAAAAACTTTTCTGCAGCTGGGTTTGCGGTAACAATAACACCTTCATTATCAATTCCAAAAATTCCTTGTGCTGCACATTCCAGCAGTAACTCGTTTTGGTGACTAAGGGTTTCCAATTTAGTTAAAGCGTGATGCAGCTTTAATGACTCTTGCTGTAGAGCCATTAACCACTTAACTTTTCCAATTAATGGTGCTGGCTTTATAGGCTTATATAAAAAGTCTACAGCGCCTTTTTGGAATCCTGAAAATTCAAGTTTTTTACTTATATCACTACCAGTAATGAATATAATTGGGACATTTTCTGTTTCTTTTCTACTTCTCAATATTTCAGCCAATTCAAAACCATCTATATCTGGCATGAATATATCCAGCAAAATAACTGAGACGGCATGCTTTTGAGTTAATTCTAAGCCTTCCTTTCCAGATCTGGCACATAATATTTCATGCCCCAGACCTTTAAGAATTTCTTCTAGTATTGCAGTTGTGTTTTTGCATCATCCACAATAAGGATTGTCTGCTTTTCTTCTTTAAATATTTCATTCTTAATTTCATTTAATTTCATAATGTTTTCTTATCATAAAAACCTAGGTCATGCCTGTACAAGAAATTCTTAAAATAATTTAAACTCCATAAGTACTAGGATAGTTAACCCTATAAACTTTGTGCATAATAAATTCCCCTCCCCTTCAATTATCAGATTGGTAGCATTCCTCTGGGCTCAAGTAATCCAGCACTGAACAGGCCGACCTGGCACGCGACCTACCCGAAAGATTACACCTTGATTTGTTGTTTTCAGTAATTTTTTTTTGGTAATAGTTTGGCTGTAAGATATTGAAAATCACAACTAATTCACTCACTAACTTCCCCTGAAAAAATATAAAGTCATCAGCTTTGCTGCAAATACATATTTAAAAATACCATTAAATATTCTAATTTTTTTTTGTAAATTACAGCGACTATCTATAGAACTAAATATGAGAAAATAATAAGGTACAAAAAATTAAGATTACCTTCCATTAACATTTGAACTAACATGCCCAACAAGCCTGCACCACAAGGGCTACCTGACCAACCGTGAATGTCAAGTATTTTTCAAATATATGTTATGTATCTGTTGCACCATTGTGAAGTACATAACCAATATGGGTGTTGTAAATACATTTCACCGGCATCATTAATGAAAATCACCAACCATTATCTAATTTAAAAATAAAACTAATTTTTTAGAGTTATCACGCAGAGATAGTTAGGGTGAAATATCCCTAGCCTTCAAATTATATAAAGAGACTCTTTAGTTATTTCCAGGTGGGTTTGCTCGCAGCGAGAGTATAACACCACCCTTATATTACATATGAACCATTATGATACGAATAATATTCTGCAAATTATATTAATAATCTGCAAACATATGCGCCAACGGCCCCACAAAGGCATTGCCGGTTTTTAGTTATAAAAAACAATGACTTAGCCTTAAACATGAGCATATACGCTCTAAAAATGAAAATATCTATTCAGTCGTATGCTCATCCATATGGTGAGCCATGAAGACGCCAACCTCAGCATTGTACCTATGTCGACATTAAAGCTAAGCTCTCCTAACCTTGATAGATAATTATAGAAATCAATTATTTTTGAATCGACTAGCTACTATTTTCGTTATAGAAGCCTTTATTGATCTTCATCCTGAATACACATAAATTTTAACGATTTATACCAACATAAAATAAGAAATGTAAAACTCATTTAGCCAGCAACATCACAAAATTTGCTATACTATAATTGTTGTTTTATATTAGATAACCCATCAAAATGCGAAACAGATATCCACAAATCAAAAAACACTGTTGTGCCATTCTGAAATCATATTCTGAAATAATCTTATTTGACTCCTCTATAGTTGGCTTTTTTTTATTATTAGTTACTTTTTTAAATCCTAATATTGGTTTGTCAGGCCTTATTGCTATTATTGCCGCCTATATTTTTGCCTGTATCACCAAAATGAATGTTAATTTTACAAGTCCAAATGTTTTCACCTGTAATACCGTGTTGGTCGGTTTATCTATTGGCTATTTTTATGAATTAACTTGGCTTGTTTTATTTCTTGTTATTTGTAGTGGAATTTTTTCTTTTATTGCAACAGCAGCATGTGCCAATTTTTTTTCTAAATACTTATCGATCACTACGTTAAGTTTACCATTTGTGGTTATTAGTAGTAGTGCATATTTTGAATCTCATGGATATTTATTACTACAACCACCAGAAATATTTAAATATGAAGCTATATTGTCTTCAGCTCTTAATAATTATTTAGCCTTGCCTTCCTGGTTATATGGTTTTTTCTTAGCCTTAGGAACTATAGTTTTTACTAGTAACTTGCTAGGAGGGATGATCGTTGCCATAGTTCTTGCTTTTTATTCCAGAATTTTGTTTTTCTTAGCACTGTTTGGTTATTTATTGGGCTCTACTGTCGCAGGATTGTTAACAAATAGCTTAGAGGTAACTTATTTACATCTTAGCAACTTTAATTATATTTTAGTCGCAATAGCTTTAGGTGGTATTTTTTGTGTGCCCAGCCCCAAATCATTACTAATAGCCAGTCTTGCGATCATGATTTCAACTTTTGTTTTGCATATTACGGATTTAATGCAAGTTGACTACGGCATTATATCATTTAATTTAGCATTTAATATTGTGACCCTATTTTTCCTTTATCTATTGAAGATGTTGGAATTCCCTCTGCTTAATCAAATAAGCCTAAGTACTCCAGAAGCAACTTTAGATTACTATATTTGTAACGGAAAACGATTTGAAGGAGGTGGTCAACGCCGACTGAAATTACCTTTTTCTGGCGCTTGGTTGGTATGGCAAGGTATAGATGGTCCTTGGACACATAAAGGATGCTGGAAATATGCCTTTGATTTTGTAATCTGTAAAACAGATCATTTACAACCAGAAGAAACACAAAATTTAGTTGGATATGAACTAGTTAATCGAGGATTATATAAAAATAATATAAATAATTTAAATGATTATTACGCTTTCAAGCAAAAAGTATTTTCGCCTGATAAAGGGCGAATCGTTCATGTTGTTTTCCATTTACCTGACAACAAACCAGGTATAGTAGATCGAGAGAATAATTGGGGAAATTTAATTATCCTTGAAAGCGGTTCAGGATATTTTATTGAAATTTCACATTTTGCTCAGAACTCAATAGTCGTTAAAGTTGGTGACTGGGTAGCTGCAGGAGACTTATTAGGTTTATGTGGAAATTCAGGTTATTCACCCAGGCCGCACATCCATATACAGGTCCAACCTAATGATGCAATTGGCGCAACTACTATAGCTTTTTGTTTTCAGGGTTATGCGGTTAATAATAATTTTATAAATGCAGGAGTTCCTGAAACAGGTCAAATTCTAACCCCAATAACTATGGAATCTAAATTAGATGGCAAAACCAACCTAGGTTTTCAACAAACCCTACGTTTCATTGACAAGTCAAATACTAATACTACAGAAGAAAATATTGTATTTAAAGTTGACATGAATGAATCATCTGAATTTTACCTTGGCTCAAAGCAAGGACGACTTTATTTCGGTAAAGAATCTCATTGTTTTTATTTTTATCGAATGGAAGGCCATGACCCATGGCTATCATTCATTTTTGCAGCTTTACCTCACATACCTTTAAGTTACTCTGCCGATATGACATGGCAAGACAACTTACCCATTACATGTCTTAAGCAAGGTTTCATCAAGCATTGGTATCATTTCATCCAAATGTTCAATCATAATTTTGGAGAAATACGCTATAATGCACATTGGGAAACCCCTACAATTATAAAGGGATCTTTAGCATTTGGCTCACAGCACTATCCAATTAAAGTTGTTTTAGAGGATGGATGTGGGTTTAAAAGTTTTCAGATCGGTGAGAAAAAAATTGAAAGAATCGAATCTATACCTGAACCCCACCCTGCTGATAAAGGAAATCCGGTGTTGCATTGATCCATTACATTTTGGTGAGTAAGATACTTTTCAACTTTTTCCACAACCTCAAATGCCAGAAGAAGCTGTTCAAATATTTAAAACATGCCTGAAAAATAATGAACATGCCACCTTATCAACTCAATTAGTAGAATCAAGAGAAAGAGAATTAGAGGCTCATACTGCACAACATGCAAATGTAGCAACTAATAACAACGAAACAGCCGCAGCCCCAAGACCACCTTTTTAGTACTTTCATATACTACACTTCAGTATTATGCTTTGATAGAAGTATCATGCTGATTTTAAGAACAACATTGTTAAGAGTTAGATGAACTCTTCTATGTTTAATTATCATTTTTCTTATTTGAAATTTTCATCATCTAATCCATGGTTTTACGTGAGCCCCCAATAAGTGTGTGCGCAATAAAATACTGAAGCAAACACACTTTCGAAGTTTATGCTGATAAAGGAAATGTGCTGGTATATTAGTTCTAGAAAGGTGGGAGCCAATAGTTCCGTATACGTTTAATTCTCTTAAATTTTCCCTATAGTTGTATACTCACCTTATATAGATGAAGTAAATCAGTTATGCATTATTTCATTTATAAATACTCTGATTTATAAATTATTTTATAATTACATTCACACACAATTGACCTAGGTGTCCGACTATGATTAAGTGTCATAATAATAACAGTTTAGAAGTAAACATCTAAGGAATAACTATGAATTTGACTTTAAGCGAAAAACAAGACGTAACATTAACATTGAGGATGGGCCGTAAAACACAGTTAGCATTAAAAACAATAATCAATTCTGTTTTTGCCTTTTCATTAATTCCCTGGTTTGCTGTTGTTATCATTATTGGCATGGGTGGCGGGATGCCAGAATATAACCTTGCAGCTCAATCGGCACAATATTCAATTTTTACATACCCTTTATTCTGTATTATAGGTATTTACGGCAGTATCTCGTATTCATGCAGGGGCAACGCTTTGAAAGCACTTCAATTTGCACTAGCCCCAGCAACATCGTGGATTTGGCTTGGCATATCACTTCTTATATGGCGTTGCAACCCTGGAATTTTATAAGGAACTTTATCGAAGTAGATGATTTTCTATATTCTTAGTTTGGGATGGTTAGAGCCATCCCAAACTAATGTAAGAACCCTCCCTCTTTATTTTTACAGTACAACACAGCACAATAAGCATTTTTCCACCTTATAGTAAATTGACAAAATTCAAACTCGAAAGCACAATAGTCTCATATCAAATACTCTATAGGTAAGCGCCATGAAAAATAAAGTTGTCATTGTTACTGGTGGAAGTCGCGGTATTGGAGCTGGCATTACACAGCTCTTCCTTGAAAAAGGTGCGAAAGTAGTTGTTAGTTATCACAGCAATACAACTGCTGCTGAACAACTACAAAAGGAATTAAAACACTTTTATAAATCACTTCAATTTGTCCAGTCGGATATTGGCTTGTCAGAGGATAGAAAAAATTTAATTGAAAGCACATTGTCACACTTTGGTAGAATTGATTCATTGGTTAATAATGCAGGTATTTCTGCACGAGGCAGCTTTTTAAAAGGATCAGAAGAAGAATTTGACGCAATTATTCGAACTAATTTAAAAGGACCTATTTTTCTAGCTCAGTCATGCGCTAAACATATGATTGAAAATAGCATAAAGGGTAGTATTATTAATATTGGCTCTGTTTCTGGGCATAGACCCAATGCGCCTACTTCATATTGTGCAGCAAAATCTGGTCTTACGATGGCAACGCAAACTATGGCCTTAAAACTTGGTTCTCATGGGATCAGAGTTAATACGGTTACACCGGGCACAATAAAATCAGGTATGAATAGAAGGGTTTGGCAAGATGCTCCAGAAAAATGGGAGGTGGCAGTACAATCTATGCCTTTAAAGCGAGGGGGGACACCACTTGAACTTGCCTCTGCCGTTGTGTACCTAGCATCGGATGATGCTTCTTATATAACTGGAAGTGAATTAGTAGTTGATGGTGGGTACTTAATTAGATAGCCTGACAAACAGATTCATTGTGACAAATAGAAAGATATGGTTTATTTGCTAGTTAAGCTATAATCATAGCTCAACATCGAGATAGGAACATTTCATGGCTAATTGCAAACGAATATTTATCATAGGCCATTCTGGTGCAGGAAAGGGTGTTTTGGCAGAAGAACTTGCAAAGGAATTGGATTGGAAATTTATTAATGCTGATATTATAGGAGCTGCAGGTCAAATTGGTCGCAAACTATCTGAAGTAATTGGAAAAGAGGGCGAAAAATTATTACATATCTGCCAACATGAAATACTATCTCACTTATGTAGCCAAGAAAATATTGTTGTAACTACTGACGAAAGTGTGATTTCTAGTGATAAATGTAAAGAGATACTTGGAAAAGAATTCACAGTACTCCTTGAAGTTAGCACTTCTATACAAGTTGATAGGCTTTCAAATTACCGACCATTACTACCTGTCAAAGATTTCCATGAGTTCCTAGAAAAGATTCATTTAGAATTTGACACTTCATATAAAGATGTATCAAACTTTTCATTAAGTTCAGATAATGGCGATATTAACAAACATGTAAAAAGTATTTTACATGCTATGAAAATGTAAATTTGATTTCATCTTATTTGCAGCATTATTTTAAGAGAGGCGTCAGACAGGATGTCTAAGTAATAAAGGAAAACAGCCCTCCATAAATCACCTGTATGATAAATAAGTTAGAACATACTTTTTAAATCAGAGCATACAAACCTTATCTTTACTGTTCTTGGTTTTTTGCTGTATGGAAGGTTCTTCTTTATCAGTAGAGGCAGAACCTTTCAGATACATTAATGTTATTGGCCCAGGACTTACTTCTTGTTCTGCATCTGCACTTTGCTCTTGAAAATCTCTATCTCTAGACAATAAAGATTTTGCTTCTTCAATATCAAGGTCATCAAAAACTTCCCATGCTTCTAACTTTTCTGTGGGTTCAGCACATAGGTATTTTTGTTCATTAGGCACATATGACAATAAGGCAGAAAAATACTCACACTTAAATAGTTCCCGGCATATATCTACATTTATAATTTCAAATTCAAATCTTAAAATAGTATGAGATATTTCGCCGCTATGTTCTCTAATGTTAGTACTTAATCTCACATTAGCTATAGAACCACCACCTTCTGTTTCTAACATTCCACCAGTTTCAATATTTAACAATGGTCCAATAAGATCAAATATCTCGTAAACATCAACACTAGCGTCATTCATTCTACGGAACTCTAAAGAGCGTTCACTTTTAGTACTTGCTTCTACGGTAAATCCAGAGCCATTCAACCTTGCCTTCACTTCACTTTCAGCTGCATTTGCAAAGTTATGCTGATTAGCTTCAGAAGATATATATGCATGAATTACTGGATTATCTTTAAATGTAGGTAGTATATCTTCTTGTATTTGAGCTTCAGATGGGAATTCATGCTCTTTAACTTTATTTTCACGATCCTGACCTGCATAATGTCGGACCAAGTCTAAATTTGCTGCTGAATAATCAGACCACCAAGATATTGCTGGCATAGATAAAGAATCCTCTTTAGACCACATTACTCGAGTAGTCCTATTTAGGTCTTTAACAGTATACCTAATACCTTTTGCAGATATCTCAGAGTTATGTATACGGTGCTGTAAATGTTCTAATTCTTCATATGGCATTTGATTTCCCTCTGCGCTCAGTAGTTTATCTTTATTATGCCTCTAAGTATATTACTAGTTCTCCACTAAAAACAGGTAAGATTTCACCTGTTTTAGTGAAAGCCACATTAGATGGAGTTTGTAAAATATATTAATATAATAATTGTCAATTTAATATTCAAAATCTACAAAGTTACAACCTATCAATTATTTAATTCAAGCACAGTAAAACTTCATCATCCCTACTCTGCAGCTACAATGTTGCACTTTTACGATATACATTTCTATTTTCACTGTATTTTTTTGTACTTGATGTTTCTACGGCGGATAAGGAGCGAGTGTAACCAAATAAATCCCTATGATTACTAAGAGAGGCTTCAGTACGAGCTGAGCTTATCATTTTAATGCGAGTTTTTTCTATTATTAATCCATTTCCTTCCTTAATACACTCACTAGTATAAGAATCACAAAATGGGTTTATGTTAATATCAAAATTGTCCTCAAGGTCAAATTGCATTTGAGTTGCCTGAGCATAAGATACTGTTATTTGCATTCCTTGTATACTAGTACAACTTACCTTCCAGTTTGGCAGGCAACCTTCGTCTTTAAAGTAGTCTTTAATTGATTGAAAACAATCTGCTTTAGTGCCGCCAAATGCAATTATATTAATAAGCATCTCATCGAAAGTGTCATAATTAGTTCCTGGAGTTTTCTTATAAAGAGACATAACGTCATCTAGCTCTCCAGCAAATTGCGCATTAATGAAAAAATCATGCAAATTGCCTATTGCATTAGCTATTACGCTAGTATCTGCATCTTCATCAATATGGCTAATTTCACTATATATTTTTTGTTTTATTATTATCCATTTTCCGACCATTTCTTCTGTTGTGGACATGTCAATACTCCAGTTTGGTTATAATTATTAATTTTATATATCTTTTGTTTATTCTTTATATCTTTGTTGGAGGTGTTTTATATATTAGTGAATTAGATTTTCACATAATAATCAATCTGCCATAGTAATAGTATGGATTTATTTGCAGCGACAATAATGTTTTATTAGATTAGATATGCATCACACAAATACTATAATAATCATGTAGTAATTAATAACTTCACAGGCTATCTTTCATCCCTGTTTTAAGTGTTAAACAATTAATTAGCACCATTAAACATGTGAGCAAAATACATTTTTGAGTCTATTTTGTCAATCAATATAAAAACCAATCGCCCACTTATAAAGTAACGGATAAAGCCAATCACCCCACCCAGTGAAATCCGTTAAAAAACAACAGCTTGCAGGCCTGAAAGATATTAATTTATTCTTAAAGTAATATATCTCCAAAGAATATTGCTATTAAAATATTTTACTCTTACATTTGCTGCGGCTGAAAATAAACCACCGTTCTAGAAAATGAACATTTTACAGCCATTTACTACTACAACAGATAAAAAAACCGTCATCTTATTTGCAACATAAAATCAGGACAAAAGATAAAGAGTCCTTCTGTTTAACTACAGTTTTTCTTATTTAAAATTTTAATCACCTATAACTATTGATAGAATCAACCCTAAACCAGCGAAGATAAAGTAAAAGGCCTTATAACTATATCGAGGCTACATAAGAGTGTAAGCAAGCATGGGATATTATAAGCCACCTAGACATATCAATCTAATTTGGGTTGGTGGTCACATAAATCAAGAATATTTGCTCTCGGTCGTTTATCTCGCTTATATTGCTAAAGGTAGTGGATTCAAGTTGAGCCTTTGGGTTGACAAACCATCTCATTTCTATAAACCGTTTTATACAAGTAAATTTGAAAGCAACACTACATTACTCAAACATATAAACATCAGAACGGTAGCTGAGCTCAACCGTGAGCTTTCTTTAAGCTCAGGGTTAACAAGTAAAGAATTAAGTATGTACATGGAATATACTGACAAGGAAGCGATTGGTTTTCACAATCAAGCTGCCAGAGCTGATATTTACCGTTATGCCATCATGTGGCTAAATGGTGAATATTATTTGGATATTGATTTTGACCACGGCTACTCTCTTTCAAACCGACGTTCTATAGAAATAGATTTAAAATACCAGAAAGAACCCTATGAAATTGACCGGAGAAAATTTATTGATGAGTATGTCAGACACAAGTTTGCTATAAGACAATATAATAATAATTTCATTGTTGCCCTACCTAATCAGAATGTTTTTATATGTGCAATTAAGCATTCTCTTAATGTTTATCGTAAATATGATACAACTTTTGATTTTTTTGATGAATTAGCAGAGTACGATAGTTCTGACATATCGATTAACTCTGCTGCCAAAAGAAACCGAAACTCGAAATATCCTACAACTGTATATGACAGAGTAAGAGCGAATGTTAATACTGACATTATAATGAATATTATTCATAAAGATAAAAAGTCGTCTTATAAAGGAAGACCAATTCGAAACGTACAATTAGGAAACAGAAAAGATTGTGTTATTGAGTGCACTGGTCCAGAAGCAATTCATAATGCTATCGACAATTATTGTGCAACTCATAAAATACCAACAGAAGAAGTGTATTTGCTAAATATGAATGGAATCACAAGGCCATCAGCATTCATGGGAGTGTATATTTATGAGCGTTTTGATAATACCTGGATGAAGACCACGTTAGGAGGTAGAGCTAAGGCTTTTGATGATAGAGAGATAGACAAAGTCAAATTAAGACGCCATACACATAAACGTATTATGCAACATCCAGAGTGTAGAGATATAACTGGCAGAGCTAAGAAAGAAGATCAAGCTGAACAATACATGAATACTTTAATGTACTCTTCATACCTTCACAAAGTATTCCAAACTGCATATAAAAAAGGACAACAAAAAAACAAAGAAGATAATGGCTATGGAGAAGGAGCCATGGTTAAATACAACCCAAGAAGACTTGTAATCTAAAGATAAAAACAGAACCAATCAAGATCTTGGAACATTTTATTCCGGGGCTTTTTAAAAGTATGTGCATGCACATCTTAAAATTAAATTTGATGCTACAATCTATCTCACACAATATAAAAAACCTTAAAATTACACTATTTTTAACTATACCACTATCAACTCAAGCATTTGCATAGCCCTTGTTTATATGTTAGATTGATAAGTGATTTTTTGCAGGTGTAATCTGGAATGCCCATATTTCATAAAAACAAAAGTAAATGCCGCATGGATGTCCTCTATTTGGCTCTACTTTGGAGCCCTTCAGCCCTATGCCTTAAAATAGCCTCTAAACAGCTACCTCCATTTACCTTGCTCTCAATATGCATGGGTATATCCTCAATCGTTATGCTTGCTGCATGTTATTATACTAAAGCATCTTTACCAAAAATAACCCCCAAGCTACTAATTAATGGGTTTTTACTTGGCACACTTTGCAATGGCCTGCCTTTTACTTTGCAAACCCTTGCATCTCCGCATATTGACAGTATCTGCCTAGGATTAATTAATTCAATAATTCCAATAGTAACATTTATTGGGTGCTATCTTTTATTTCCAGATTCAAAAATTTCACTAAAAAACTTATTTGGCTTAGCTTTAGGGATTATTGGAACAGCTCTTTTACTCTTCTCTGGCAATGAATTCTCTTCATCATTTCCCACACATACTTTAGGTGTAGTTCTTGCAGTATTGTCATCTAGTTTTTATGGCTTTGGTTTAATCTATGCTAATAGCCTAAATTTAAACAATAATATTATTTTCCCGACTATGCATATATCCTCAACATTAATCTACCTCCTCCCTTTAGCCTATTTTTTAGAGTCAGGGATACAGATGCCTGAATTATTACCACAAACCATTGCATCAATAGTTGTACTAGCTCTTCCTGCTACATCATTAGCATTTATTTACTATTACAAGATTCTAGAAAACAGTAATGCCGTAACCTTATCTACTGTGAACTACATATTGCCCATATTTAAGGTTATCCTTGGCGTCCTCATTCTTGGTGAAGCCATTAATTTGAACTTTGCAATGTCTTCAGTCCTTATCATCATTGGGGTTTTTCTAATAACATAACTTCCAACTCTTTTTTACTTTTGTAGCCAGCCAGAAATGACATTAACATTACATATACTAATAGTTGAGTAGCAATATAGGCTTCAACACCAGGTTTATTTATGAACGTATATGCCTGGACTATAGTACAAAAAATACTCATGGACGTTATTAATACTATTATATTAGCTCTTTTAAAAAACATTATGGCTAAAACAACATAACAAAGAGCAACAGTATAAAAATAACCACTGCTATACAACATGATTAGTGATGCAAAGAACAATAAATGCATTACACCCTGAACAATTGCAGTAGATGAAAATTTCACTATTGATGATATATGTGGCAGGTATGCCATGCTCAAAAGATATCCGCCAAATATAAGGATACCATTTATATCAGAGCACCAAGTTTCAAGCACTTCATTCCATGCAGAACCATTATTATCCCCCATCGCTATCTTGCAAATAGTTGAAATACCTCCAAGTGTCATGGCTAAAAAGAAAAATCTTTTCAATACCTTTAAATCTGCAAACGGCATTACATCAGAACGTATAAATCTATGAGCCCAATGTGCTCCAATTAAACCTAAAAACATATATAACATGGTGACAAATATAATTTGTGAAAAAGAATAACCTGCAAGGATATATGCACACAGTAATGCTAGTAATATTCCAGGGAAAACCCTGGCACCTCTAATATAAAACAAGGCAAATGCTAATCCTAAAGTAGCATTAAATGGCGGGACAAGTACTTTAGTAGAGATAAAAAAAATACAGCTATATTGAAAAATAAATATCATAGTTAATTCAACCATATACCGTTTAGATAACAGCATCAGGTATTTTATATATTCGTAGTCAATATTTATTTTTTTCGGTAGATCTTTTAGGCTGAGTAAATGTAACAAGGAACTGTCTCCCATGAGCAACCAACATATTTAATGGTGCTTAATTTATGCCTAGCTAGATTTGGGATTTTTCTGAGACTAGCTATAACCCTAACGCTTGGCATTTCATTTATTTTGCTGCCAATACTAGACAACAACTGGGGACGGAAAACTGTAGAACATGTATAAACGTGGGTGATATTATTAAAGTCAACTTCACAGAAGTCTGCTTTTAAATTAACTATTTTATCTATTATAGCATCAGGCAGTCTTCCAATAGCCTTCCTTGCAATTTCATACCGTTTAGAATGTATTTCAATTCCATATATTTTACTAGCTTTAGTTTCTAAAGCTGAGTGAATCAGTAATCTTCCAAATCCTGAACCTATATCTAAAAATTGATCTCCCCGCTGCATAGCAAGATGCTTTAATAACTTCCGTGCGGCATAAAAATTCAACTCCCCATATATCTGCTCATTTTCACCTAAGGTCGCATGAGTAATATTCTCTTCAAGTCCTTCATATAATTTATCAACTTGACTTTGGCTTAACATATGTTACTCAGTAGTGCATAAAATTGATAGTATACTCATACATTCGAGCCTCGTAAAATAGCCTGGCTCTCATCAGGAATAGCATTATTAAATTTAATGTAAACGCCATTGTCACAGTACTATTTAGTCTGCTGATATTCATTTCGAAATAGCATATTTAACTCTGATAATCTTTTTGAGTTTAGCTGTCTTGCTATCTAGCACCCAGGGATCCATAGCCCGCAATTTAATAGGCTGGTGCACATGATGATTTTCTTTTGTTGCAATGGAATAATATGCATCAAGATTCTTAATTATTTCGAGTAATTTAACTATTTTTCCATTTTCAGATTTACTTACCCTTTGTATGAATTCGACATCAGTACCATATTTAAAATCATCCTCTGATATCACTCCAGCCTTAAAAGACTCTTTCAATCCTATCCGAGTTCATATCAGGGTATGACTGCTCTAAAGCACGAAAATCTTTCCGTTTGTTGCTGTGTTTATTTTCATTAAATAACACCTTATTTAATACAGCATGTAAATTATAATTATAAAGTCATATAATTACATGCATTATAGTATTTAAAAGTAGTTTGATATGACAAAGAAGACTAACATATGGAGAGTGATAGTTAGCGTTCTAAGTGCGGCCATGGGTATACAAAGCTCAAAGAACATGAAACAAGATTGCGAAAATAATTCTCCACTCCCCTATATTATCGTCGGCATTTGCTTTACCATTATTTTCGTTGGCACACTATTATTTATCGTACACTATGTAGTGCTTTAGTTGCTGTATAAGGTATTTATCCAAACGTTACGCTCAAAAGCTGTACCAACATTAAAAACAATTATCGGAATTGATATAATTACGAAATTTGGTTAATTCTTTTGACCAAATTTCAAAACAAATAATTAAAGGCTTTGTAATGACTCATAAGAAAAAAAAATTCATCTTATCATTAATTATTTTAATATTATTGAATGCTTGTGCTGGGAAAAGACCTCTAATTGACTTGGAAGAAGTGTCACCTACACCTAGAAATATTTCACAGAATTTAGATATAGCCCTAGTACTGGGAGCTGGCGGTTCAAAAGGTGCTGCCCATATTGGTGTCATTGAAGTACTTGAAGAAAATGGTATAAAACCAAATTTAATTGTTGGATCCAGCGCAGGAAGTATTGTTGGTGCATTATATGCAGAAAATGGTAACATTAGTGAAGTTAAAAGCAATATTATCAACTTATCATCTAAAGACCTTTTAGACTTTTCATTATCAGCTACACTACAAGCAACTTTTTATAATAAAGCACCAATACAAGGATATAAGCTTGAACGATTATTGAATAATCTCTTAAAGGTTCAAACTTTCAAAGACCTGAAAATTCCATTTATTGCAGTAGCAACAAGTATTAAAACTAATAGCCTTAAACAATTGAAGTCTGGATATCTACCTAGGTCTATAGTTGCATCAGCAGCAATTCCAGGAATTTTCACACCGGTAAACATGTATAATGATGTTTTAGTGGATGGTGCAGTTATATCTATCGTCCCAGTCAGAACAGCCAGGCTATACAAACCTAAAGTAATTATTGCAGTTGATATTTCAACACAACCCAGTAAAGATAAAGTAACTAGTATTGCATCACAAATATACAGAGCATCCCATATATCTTATTACACTTTAGCCCAACAAGAAGCATCGTATGCAGATATAGTTATTCACCCTACTCTAGATGATCACGGCTCGTTTGACTCTTCTAAAAAAGGAGAATTGATAGCTCTGGGCCGCGAAGAAGCCATCAAAATGTTACCAAAAATAAAAAAAATTATTGCTGAAAAAACACACTAATTACAAATCAAAGCATTATTTGAATTTTATATATATATATATATATTTTGTCATAAACACCAGCCGTCATTGTGATAATATATTAAAAATACTTAGTTCATTTTAAGGTTTAAAAAATGTCAGTTGATTGTAGACATTCTTAAGACTATTTAGAAATATGTCGCGAAGCCCTTGCAAATGAAAAAAATAAAAGTCTTTCAGAGACCGACAACGGGAGTCATATTGATCAAGACAAAGTTCATTCTGATTGGAATACATTATTTGTCTCTCTTGCACAAACTATTGATACCTGCCCACCTGATGACATGAAAACTCAGAAGATAATAGCTAAGCACTACGAAATATCTTCAAGGTTTTACGTGCCATCAAAAGAAGCTTATATCGGAGCAAGATTATTTGTTATAGAAAATGGAAAATTTATTTCCTACCATAATGGATTTCATCCTAATTTGGCAGGATATCTCAGCAATGCTATGTGTATTTATTAGTTACCTTCCACAAGAAAATCTAATGCTTTCTCGATGGTCTGTCATATTATTGTCCTTATATTTAGAATTATATTTTTGTTAGTGATACCACAAATATACGATATATAATAAAAATATCTACCTAATAAAAAATAAGTCCTATTAGATCCTATTTTCTATTTTATCTGCAACAACAACTGGATTATCTTCAGCCAATTTTTTTCTACCCTGCTCTTTGTAATCATAAAGGCAATTATGCTCCAGGTAAAATAAATGCTTACTACAAAATTTTTCCATACATCTACATTCTTGCATCATCAATTCATTGCTATACCTGCAACCATCGGCAGCACATCTTAATTTTTTTTTCTTTTTTTTGCTGCTAAGAGAAATAGTATGATCTCTAGCTACGCTACCTCCTGCTCCACTAACATCCGCAACTACAACTCTTGGGCTTTCATTACATTCAGGTGCCGACAATTTTCTCGATAAATATTTAGCAATATGTTCATTAATCCCAGACTCATCTCTATCTAGTAGTTTAGATAATTCTTCAATCATTGGATGTTGGTCATTAGTTATAGCAGTGTGGATACATATATAATCGTTATGAGTCAAATCTGCTCCATTACCAATAAGCTCCAATGCCACATCTATTTTTCCTTCTAATATTGAACGTAATAATCTCTCATTCTGAAGAATTAATTCTTGTTTGGGCATATTTTCCTCCTTATTTTTGATAATTTAGTTATACTATTATTAGTATTCATCCCTATCTATAATATAAGGGAAAATATAAACTTCAGTCAAAGTTAGTAAGTAAAATATGCCCAAAATAGAAATTGTCGCCATAGGAAATGAAGTATTACAGGGTGCAGTATTAAATAGCAATGCAGCTTTCATTGCTCAACAATTTAATAAAATTGGCCTGGAAGTTAACTCTCATGTTGTAGTTGGAGATGATCTTACTGAAATAAAAGAAGTTTTGCTTTTCTCTATTGATCATTTTGATCTAACCATCGTAACTGGCGGACTAGGTTCTACATGTGATGATATAACTAAAAAAGTCCTTATAGAAATATATGAAACCAAACTGAAAATAAATGCCGACGTTCTTGAAAGTTTACAGAAACGCTATCCTAACATGAGAACAAATGACTTAGAAAACCAAGCGGCTGTTCCGAAAGAAGCTATCATCTTGTATAACGATATCGGAACGGCTCCGGGATTACTTTTAAAATCAAAAGATAATTTATTATTTTCCTTACCTGGGGTTCCTAAAGAAGTAGAATACTTAACCAAAACAGCACTTATTTCTATTATTAAGGAAAACTTCAACACAGAGGCATCTGTTAAATATTATAATTTACATTTTGCTAAATTACCTGAAACAGATATCAATGAAAATATTGAATATATAACAACCCGATACCCTCAAATACAAATAGGAATTTATCCACACTATGGCGTCCTCACTATTCACCTAAGATTAAAGTCAACTCCAAGCAAATTTGAAATTCATTGCTTGGATGATGCCGCCAAATATTTAATCTCACAACATCAAGATAACTTTTTTTCCGACCACTCATATGATCTACCTGAACTTATCAGTGAAATATGTTTAAAACATCAAATAACCATCTCTTTAACTCAAGATTTGATCAACCTTCCTATTGGATATAAAATATCGTCAATACCTTCAGAGGAAAATGTAGTTATAGCCGATATGACACTTTCTCATGATGCTTTAATAAAACGATTCAGGCTTGACAAAGTTTCATCTCTAAAAGACGCTGCTATTTTTATTGCAAAAAATTCAAAATCTAGGTTTGAATCAAATATTAGCATTTCTATCGTTCACCATACAAAAAATGATCATACAAAAGAAATAATGTATTGCTTCTATTTGGAAACTGGAAAACATACAATGCATCAGATACCATCCAGGCTTCAACCAAATAGCAAAGTAAGAAGGTCAATTATTTCAAACTATATATTAGCAGATTTGTTGAAATTCCTTCGATTACATATGGGCTCTTAACTGTTATGGTTGAAATCTTTCAACTCAAGTTGATATCGGTAATCTAATTTAATATTTGAAATAAATCACCCAAGGTTCAGTTAAAGTTTTTTGGATGTAAAATGAATATATCATGTATTTAATTAAGTATATTTTTTTTGATTAAACTAATAAACCACCTACTCTATATGCAAGGATCCCTAAAACAATAGATAAGATAGCAGCAGCAATCATATGAAGAATATTCTCTTTTAGAATTTGGTCAAATTGTAATATTAGAGCAGAAAATGTCGTGAAGCTTGAAATGAGACCAGTAAAAAGAAAGCTATGCCAGTATGAGCCTAACTGATACTTAACAATAACAACTTGCAATACTCCAGCTAATAGGCAACCAAACGTATTTACAATTAACAGTCCTATGGGCAACCCCATAAATCTAGCCATACTGGTGTTTGCCACAACGTCTCTAAGAATTGCCCCAAATGCACCTCCAAGGGCAACCATTCCAACCTGAAAAAAACTAGACTTAATCATATAGGTATTAATACCTGTAATGCATGTACACTCTTAATTTTAAGTATTAGGGCAGCTTGTGTCAAAGGATAATGAAAAATTAGAAAAAGAAGGTGAAGATAATGACTGGAGTCTTGAACAAGGGTTTTGGACAACAGCATATTGGATTAATTTTATTCTTTGCAGTGTATCGTTTTTTCTATCAACAGCATTCTCATTATTAAGCAAGATTCCTGTGTTAGGGTTTTTTGCAAAACCATTAGAGGTTTCATTTGGCATAATTGCCAACCTTTCATGGATAGCACTAACCAAATGTGAATCAAAAGTAGGCTGGGAGAACTCACTATTTAAAAGCCAACTACTATCATCAGCATATGGAAAAATGACAGAGCATGAAATGATTGCTGGTGTTTTTGGCGTTATTGCAACTGTAGCAATTGGCCTTGGATTTATCTTTCCGCCGTTGGGTCTTGCTATGGGGGTTGTCGCTGCAGCAATGATAACATTTAGTAATGTTTTTTGGAGCCAAGGAGAAGAAGTTAGAAAGTTAACCCTCAAGGAAAATGAACCATTTGATGAGTTAAAGGATGATGTTGTGAAAGCTCATAATCACCAGGTCCGATATTCAAAATTTTCTGCAGCATCAACCTTACTTCTAACTGCTTCATGTATTGCAGCATTAATATTTCCACCAGCAGCAATACCTATTGCAGCCCTATCTGTTTTTACTGTAGCTATTGGAGCAATATTCAAAATTGCAAACATTATAAAAACACGATCTATTGAAAATCGTAGAAACATTTTAATTGATGAAAAAAATACTAATCCAGATTCCAGGCATTTCGGTGAAGAGACTGCATTGTTGCATGAACATGATCTAAAGCTAAGATCACAAGAACAAGTCAACTCCCTGGGTATTGAACGTGTCTCTACAATGAATACCGGACTAGAAACAGAAAAAAGAAGTCTTTCAAATACAACAATACATGCCATGAGCAAGGTTGTTGAATATTTTGAAGAAAATAAACCTATACTACCAAGCGCCCCTGCAAAAAAACACGATCACCTCTTAAAAAATAGCAACAATCATATTGCAAATAAACTCAACGGACCAGAAGATGATACTCCTACCCCGTCAGATACTAAAGACAAAGAGTCACGACACAAGCAAGGTGCTTCTAGAAAGAAATAAGAATACTCTGAAAATTGATGCCTAATGGAAACCACTATATACTAACACAGCATTTTATCTAGAATGGCCCTGTAAATGTTTATTTTAATTATCCTGCTCTCCACTGTTATCTATCTTGCTACGGATATATATTTACCCGCAATGCCTGAGTTGTGCAACTACTTTAAAGTATCAGAAGACTCTATGCAGCTTAGTATCTCACTATTTATTCTTGGGGCATCGATTAGCCAAATATTCTATGGTGCTATTTCAGATAAATATGGTCGCAAAGTTGGTCTGATTACAGGTCTAGTTGCAAGTCTTATTGGCACGTCAACATTGGTTTTTGCTGAGTCTGCCGATATGTTTAACTTTGGAAGATTGTTGCAAGGACTTGGCTTAGGAAGCTGCATCGCAGTACCCCGCTCTATCTTACCTGACTTATATTCTGGAAAAAAACTAGCAACTTATGGTTCATATATGGCAATGGCAGCGCCAATTGTCCTTTCTACTGCTCCAATAATAGGCGCCTATATTCAGTATATCTATTCATGGCGAGGAATTTTTCAATTTTTATTGCTATATAGCATCTGCCTAATTGGTTTAGTAATATTCAAACTACCAGAAACCAATAATTTTAAGGCCAATAATGCAACTGACCTTAAGATTATAAAAACTAATATTATTAAAATACTGTCTGAGACAACATACATTGCTGGCACCATATGCTCATCTGCCGTAATGTTTTCTGTATATTTTTATATATCCTCCAGCCCTTTTATTATTCAAAATCAAGCAGGAGCAAGCTATATTGAATATTCATGGATGATGGGTGCCAATGGGATCATGATTATGGCTGGCGCATTCATAAATAAAACCTTAATTAAATATTTCAGTCTAAATAAGATGATCAAGATTGGAGCTTTGACTAATTTATCATGTGGATTATTACTACTAGCAGTTGTATTTTTCATAACACAACTATCACCTTTATTCGTTGTCTTACCATGTTTTTTGATTTTCATAGGATGTGGATTTACTTTCTCAAATTCATTAGCAATTTGCCTGGAAAAGGTGCATAAAAATGCTCTTGGTGTTGCTGTCGCTCTATTTAGTACAGTGCAAATGCTTGGCGGATTTTTAGGTAGTTACAGCACATCACTGATATCAGATGATGGGGTTTTATCTCTTTCTCTAGCTATTATTATTCCCAGTACTTTATCATTTTTAAGCATCAAAATATTTATAAAGGAAGAATAAACTGTGACTTATTGGAACGCAGATAAAATCACTAAAAGCTTAATCACTTATTGTGATTTATCTGTCGATAATGATGGTACTCAGTACTTTCTTCGCACCAGCCCCACTTCTGGCAAACTCATATTAACTTCTTGTGAAAATAACAAACTTCGTTTCTTTGAATCTATTCGCCCAGGCTCTCATATGTATGAGTACGGTGGCCGTAGTTATCACGTACATGAAAATACTTGCTATTATATTTGTTCTGATTCTGGCTTTATTTTGAGTTGTGATTTGGTTACTGAAGATAAAGAAATTATTGTTGATAATGGTATATATTGCTGTCCTACTTACACAAGCGCAGGAATTATTTTTTTGAAAGATGAGATTGCTGAAAAAAACACATGCGCAATATCCATCTATTCTTTCGAGAAAAAAGCAGTTATTGAATTATTTTCTGGATATAAATATATTTCTGATGTCGCAATTGATACAACAAAAGGATCCATTGCCTGGGTCTGTGGCAATAGCATGCCATGGGAATCAACAAATTTATATAAAGCTATTTTAAATGGTATCGACATTTCAAAAATAACCTGTATAGGCGATTCTAGTAATGTATCCTACTGCGAACCTCAATGGGGACAGGATGGAGAATTATATTGCATTAATGATAGCAATAATTGGTGGAATATATATAGAGTCGAGGCTGATAATAATTTAACTAACATTTGCTCACTCCCAAATGATTTTAGTAAACCTGCATGGGTACAAGGAAAATATAATTACTCAATTACCAATGACTATATCATTGCAAATTATCTTGTAGACGGTTACTGCCAATTAATAACTATTAACTTAAATGATTTACAGATAACAAAAATTCCAACAGAGCCTGGTTATATTGGGGAGCTCTCAAATATCGTTAACTCATATTTTTCCTATTTAATTTTCACGACCAATAAATTACCTTGTATTTACTTATATAACCTTTCTACGATGTCACAACAAGCAGTTGAAAAATTAGACTTGCAAATACCACAATCACATATATCTATCCCTGAAATTATAAATATTCCAAACAATACCGGTAATATAAACTGTTTGTACTACCCACCAACAAATGAGGCCGATAGTAGCTGCCCTTTACTATTAAAAATTCATGGTGGACCAACATCAATGTCATATCCAGGCATTGATCCTAAAATTCAGTTTTGGACTAGTAGAAACTTTGCAGTATTAGATGTTAATTATGGTGGCAGCAGTGGATTTGGCAGAGAATATCGTGATCTTTTATATGGTAATTGGGGCCGTAAAGATGTGTTAGATTGTATAACCGCAATAGAATATATCTTCAAAGAAAAACCTATTAACTTACAGCAAGTATTTGCCAGAGGAAGCAGCGCTGGTGGATTTACTGTTTTAAACATCTTAGGCACTAGCAATATTATTAAAAAAGCATCTTGTTATTATAGCGTTACTGATTTAGAGAGTCTTACCAACTCAGAAACAAATTCACTAGAAAATAGTTATATAAATTCTCTTGTTGGCAAGCACCTAACAAAGAACGAACTCTATGTACTCTCCCCTATATCAAAGGTTGCCAATATTTCAACCGAAGTTATATTTTTTCAAGGCTTAAAAGATACAGTGGTTCTTCCCGAGCAAAGTGAAGTGATGTTTAACGCCCTTAAAGATAATGGTATAAACTGTGAGTATATAGAATACCCAGACGAAGGTCATAGTTTTAAATCAGCAGAAGTTATCAAGGATGCTCTTGAAAAAGAATATGTGTTTTTTTCTACAGTATAATTTTAATCTTAATAATGAGATTCGCCCCCTGAGATTCAAAGGGCGAAATATCACAAGTCTCTACTAATACTTATTTTTCCTTCTTTTACTATTTCTGCCTGCGCCAGAACCAGCTCTTTTATTACCAGCTTTGGGTTCATCAGGGACAAAATCTTCATCTTCAGAAGAATCATCTTCGGCAAGCTCCCCAAGCCTGCTTTGAAAAGCCTGGCGATGTGACAACGACAACATGTTTACAGCCTCCATCGCTTCCCTGCCACCCTTCATATTCGCAAGCCCAGTGAATTCCTTTTCATCGTCAACAATGAAATCTCTCATTCCATCGCTCATTTCATCACTATCATCAGCTTCTGAGTCGGATCTAGCTCTTCTAGAACTAGTTGATGCCTCAGCTCTAACTTTAGCTTTAGCTTTGCTGGGTCTAGATACCACTGCAACTTCTAACTCATCATCACCATCTGAATCACTTTCAACAACTCTACGTTTAGAAGCTCTTCGACTCTTTGGTGCATGCCTATCTGTTCTTACTAGACTTAGTCTCGCGCCAGAGCTAGAGCTAGAGCTAGAGCTAGGTCTCGATTTCGGTGCTCTATGCGTTGGTGCTATAGTACCATGACCAGTAGTCCCTAATGCTGTTTTAGCTGCAACAGAAACGCTTAAATCAAGAACCGTATCTTTATTTGCCTCATAATCAGCAGCAATAATAACTGAGCCATCAGCTCTAACTCTAGAGCGAACATCTACATGCCGAACAAAGTAATGTGCAATCATGTCTGAATTTAAATCTGATGAAGTTTTCGTGACGCCCTCTAGATCATTCTGTTCTGCAAGCTCTTGATCTTGCTCTGCTGTAAATTTTTTAATATGAACAACAGCCCCATTGCATAACTCATATTTGATAACACTACCAATATCTATATCCTCAAATATTTCTTTTAAATGCACCATGTTTTTCACTTCAATATCGTTTACTCTATTGAGTGCAAGCCCTTCGAATCTATCGAAAGAATTAGTAAGATCTGAACTGAAGACATTATTTATAAATATAATTTCATCGGTCTCAACGACTCTTGCCGCCAAATCAATTTTTTTACCTCTAAATAATTGATCTTCATTTAAATTTTCTATGTTATTTTGGGATACTGGACAAAATGTAAAACCAGACTCTATTAGGTATGTTGGTCCACGGTTATATCTAATAGGCCTCGCCATTAAGGATTGTGAGAATTGACTTTCAACTGTAATATTTATGTCCAAAACCTGACCATCTCTTAGTACTTTTGCAGGTAGATTTGCTCCTATGTCAGACATGGCAGCCTCATGAGTCCAGTCAACATGGTTCAGCCATGGGTAATCAATGGTCGCATCATTATTGATTCTCTTACCATTTATTTCCATTAAAACATCACCTGACTTCACACCTGCACCGGCATTAAACAATGTCGGCACTTTTAAAACTAATATACCACTTTGTTCAGAGCTCATTCCCATAACTTCTCTCTGATCTTCATTATCTAAATCCTGTGTATCAAAAGGTAACTCAGGAAACCCTCTCAACCTAGGATCTTGTTTTAATGAATCTCTTAAGAATTTTTTCACAATACAGTTTGGTATGATATACCCCAACCCATCAGCAAATGCTATACCTTGGAATGCAACACCAGCTAATTTATCTTTATGAAAAACAGGGCCTCCGCTATTTCCAGCATTTATTGCTGCATCAACTTGAATTTGTAATAACTCTTGCATACGATGAACATATGTTGAAACTTCGACCCTACTAACTCGACCAAAGGTCTCTGATAGTTCATTCCCCCCCATTGGGAAACCTTTAACTGAAACTTTTTTGCCTGCAGCAACAACATCTAAGTCTTGAGCCAATTCAATAGGCTTAATTCCGCCAAAGAATTCTTCGGGGTTTTGCACTATTTCAAGTAATGCTAAATCAGCCTCAGAACAAATATTTATTGCTCTTGCAGTGTATTTTTTTGCGCCTGTAGACTTTCTAACCTGAAGTCTACGGTAATTATCTGTGACATGAGCATTTGTCAAAATCATTAGTTTATCTTCAAATTTTATTACTGTTCCAGAACCTGTCCATGAAGTGGAACTTGATTTTAAGTGTGGATTGTCATAATCAAATTCTGACGCTGTATTAAATATTTGTACAATTGAATTTTTCTTTTCACTACCTTTTGCATATTCAGAATCTTCAACTCCACCTTTTGGCATACTTGTCCTTCCCATATCTCCAGAATCCGCCGACGTCGAGGTATCAAAGCTTGATCCTCGACTTACGCTATCACCCACTTTGAGGCCTAGTCCCTCACCTTCATTTCTCAATAAATCTTCACTTTGAGTACTATCATCGTCTAATTCCGTCTCAGAGCCATCATCATCCAATTCTGTTGATGATTTTTTAGCTGAACCCCGTAGCTCTACTTCATCTTCATCATCATCACTTCCACTCCCAGCTAATAAGTCTTCACTTTCATGGCCATCATCTTCTGAATCAGAAAACCCAGGCATTCTCTCTAGCGGTAATGGACCTTTTGCTGTTTTTGCAATTTGCGCCTCCATAGCATCAGAAAACTCCTTGTTCTTGGCAGGATTTTTAAAATATTTTGAATCTTTCATGTACTCTCCCTTGTCTACACTAATCTTATATTTGACTATGAGAAATGTTGGCGTGCATGTTCATCACTGATGATTTTCAACTTCTCAAGTTGAACATCTGCAATGTTCATATCAAACTGCATTACTTTTTGATCTAGATATCCATATCTATAACCAATAAAATCTATATTGTTTTTATCCGCAAAAGTTTTAACATTGATAACATTGTTAAGGCTATCATCTATAAATACTATTCTTTGTGGATGCATATTATGTTTACTAATGTATTCTTGCAAACAGTCACCTTTATTTTGACCATTGGCATAAATTACTCCATTACTTATAAATACAGGCACATCATTAATTAAATGGCTATATTTTTCTGAGCTCTCAAAAGTTACATCCACACTCTTCAAGTGCCTTGAGGTTGGTGTTATAAGCTCATGATTCCTGGCTGTCAAACCAATAACATGTGCACCTGAAGTTTTAAAGTTATTAATTAATCCCACAACGCTATCTTCAACAATTTGTACGTCTGTTACATTTTGTGCTGCATTGTAAACCGGAATTATTTCTTCTAGAATTTTGTCATCTGATAATCCTTGACTCTTAAGACGACTCCAATAACCCCTAAACCATTGATCACTTGCCAAACTTTGTTTCGCTTGAATAATTGTATTATCCAAATCAAACACAATTAAATCATTTTGAGAAGGGTTGTTAATATTTATTTCATCAACACTACTGATATCTTTAACCACTGCTGCAGCTGATAAATTAAATATAAACAAAACCATGCAAACAATAATCTTAATTCTCATAATCCCCCCCTAGATAACCTAGTAGATCGTCTAGATTTCTTAACTTTTGGCTCTGAAACATCTTCGATATCAAAATTATCCTCTTCCAAAGAACGCTTCCCTCTGTGCACTGAAGAAGAACTAGATGATGTTGCTTTAGTCTGAGCTGCTGTATGTGAAGCAAAAGCTCTTAGTGGTGCAGCGGATCTTGCTCCATCTCCATCATCATCCGCATCTCTACGACGTTCACTAGATGATCCAACTCCAGATTCAGCCTTAGATTCAGCTGCAAAAGACCTTTGCCTTTTGCTATCAAAATATACTTTCAATTCAGCATCAGGGGCATCACCGTTTAACAATGCAATGACATTTACTGTTCCAAGAGCAACATCAACTTTTTTCCTAAATAAAGCATTAGCAAAGGGATTAATCTCCTGGTCAATAGAAATAGTTCGTTCTCCCATTGTTATTCTCATGTGATACTCAATGTGTCGTATAATATCACTATCAAAAAACATCTTGAAAACTGGCAGTATTTTAAGACTAACAGTTTCCATACCTTTTTCATCAGCTACCTGGGCTAAAAATTGTCCTATATATTCTGCTATCATCATTTCTGTGTTACACCACTTCGGTGCAGCACCTAAATTATGCTCTGTTTGTGGCTGTAATTTCTCTGGAGTTAGACCAAAGCCATATCCATGCAACCATTCTGGGCGATGATTACTATCAAACATTCCCCGCAGTGGAGCATCAATACTACGTTTCATTTTTTCTAAAAGATTTTCATCTAATATATCCTCAAATTGCTGATAAAAAGCATCGTAAGCATCTTTTGCACTTCCATGCATAACGGTGTTTTGATCAGGTTTTCTAGATTTAATACCTTTTCTAAAAGCTACTCCTGGCAACTCTACATCCATTTCAACGCCACATTTAACATGGGCTCCAGCTTCACGAATTTCATCTTCAACCTCTTTTAGAGCACCACCCTTCAAACCTTCTCGAACCAATTGTTCTGGCTCTCCTGGACCTCCCCACCAAACTCTCCCATTTGCAGGAGTCGGAGAAAAACTAACTAAATCTGCACGATAACTAGAATCTCCATCAGTTATAGTCATTGGTAACTTTCTTCTTCCAATAAGATCTGTGCCGCCAGGAGTAGTTGCTCTATACCTAATCACACCATCGAAAGGCTCAATTTCTGTTATTTGTTGAATTGGTCTAAACGCAGAAACCACAGTTTTCCTTGGTCTTGTACTCTCATCTGCATCAATTGCTTTAGATGAAGAATCATCTCCAGGAACACTTCCGGTATCATCTTCTGCTGGTGGGAAATATTGTCTGGCAACTCTTTTGCCTCTGGGATCTGTTAGAACTAATGCACTAGAAGTTTTATTTGGATTATTTAATGTTCGCCAATATGCATCGCTATGTAATTTCTCATAGTCTTCTCGCGATAAATCAAACCTCTCTGCCTCATCTGCTATGTTACTTTCTAAGCCTATCGTACCCCCATCTAATATATCACTGCTTGCTGCTTTTCCTGTTAATTCTGAATCCTTTCTTTTCTTTGGCATAACGCCCTCCAAAAACACCGCCCTTCCCTGGGTCTTTTGATGCTATCACGGTTATTTCAAAATTTTCCAGGTTTTTTTTTGATTTCCGTGTTTATTTTTTTTTTGCTATACAGTTTTTAACGTTATGCCTATACTTATGGCTCCAGTGAAAAAATTTATTTTTGAAGCTTTCTTAATTTGACTATTTGTGATTATTATCAAGACAGGATCATATTCTGAGCATATAATATATAAGAAATAATAATACCTAATTGTGAGGAAATAATGCCAAGGAACGCATCGAAACACAAGAAGACTGGAAAATCATATGCCAATCCCAATAACAATAAAGGACAACACAAGCCTGTCTACAGATTTTATTCAGAAAGAATAACTGATGATGATGAAGTAGAATATAGAAGGAAACAATATAAGCCCCAAGCTGAAAATATTGCTCCGGGCACAGTTGACATTGTATTTAGAAGAACACCTCATAATGCAAGTGTTCGCGAAATAATGCAAGAAGGTCTTGATGAATGTCGTTTCGGTCTTGATGTATGCCGCGAGGCTCATGAAGATGATAGAGATGATTCTGAAGATGAATATTATGCCCGTCCTGGAACACCATTACTTAGCGCATTCATAGCAGCAGCTGTAGTTGCACAATCTCACCAATCTACAAGGGTGAAAGAAGATAATCTGGAAGAAAGTTCTAATATTAAAAAAACACTAAAACCTTAGAATTTTAATGATTTTGTAGGTCTGCTCTGTCAGGCCTACAACTTATCTTTTTTTATAAAAATAAGAAAACTATCGACAGACTCTTCTTCAATTTTTTGTAGATTTTCAATATTTTCTTTAGTTAGCAAATGTTCTTGTGGCAATAAAACAGAGCCCCCTACACTTGTTAGAGATCTTGATAAGACCATGTCAGGCTTTAGCATATTAGCCCTACACTTAACCTCCAACCTAGATGCCTGATTATATTCACATGCCATTATAACTAAAAATTTATCTAATATTGAGCGATCATAAGCAGAATCACGACCTTTACGCATATGATTTGCAGCCTGCTCAGGTGGCACTTTCTCAAGTCGGTAGTAACCAAAAAGAATTTCATAATAATCTAAAACTATTGAAATTAATTGACTTCCACGTGGAATTTTAGCTCCCAAAGACCTATTGGGATAACCACTTCCATCAATTTTTTCACGGCAACTAAGCACCAAAGTAGCACTTGCTTCTAAGGTAGGTAAGCTATTCAAAATGTTTGCAGCTACGGTTGGCGCAGCATGAACAACATCTTTATCTTCCTTACTTAACTCATCTATGATCCTATTAGCAACGCTTCTACTACTAATAAGCACCGCAACATTATGCATCATTGCCGCAATATATATGTCGTAAGCCTCTTTTCGATTGAAGCCTAAACTATAGGCTAAGATCAAAGCATGATCTGCAATCTGCAACGAATATCCGTTGGGGTAACCAGCCTCAAGTTCAATAACGCTAACCAATCTAGATAATATATCAATTATTAAAAAGTTGTCGCCATGCACTTTTTTCTTTAGGATCTCATTTTCTTTTTGGGTAAGGCTGAGTATCTCCGAGATATTTTGATACTGCTCTTTCCAAAGCTCATGAGATTTAACTCTTTTATCAACTTCTGCTTTATATTTTGCCTGCCAATCTGTGCTCATAATAGGTCAACGCTTATTATTTCCCCGTATAATGAACTTAGACTTATCTAGAATATTTTTCTGAAATAAATCTAGTAATTTGCTGTAGGTATTAAGATTTTTTCAAATTTAATCTATCTTTACCCATATATGGAACAAGTACTCTTGGTATCTCAATTGAACCATCTTCTAACTGATAATTCTCCAATACTGCGACCAAGGTTCTTCCTATGGCAAGACCTGAGCCATTTAACGTATGCACAGGGTGCTTTCTTCCAGTTTGGTCCTTATATCTAGCCTGCATTCTAGATGCCTGGAAAGCCTCTGTATTACTGCATGATGATATTTCCCTATAGCATTCTTGGCTTGGTAGCCAAACATCTAAATCATAAGTTTTTGCGGCACTAAAGCCAATATCACCCCCACATAGAGATACGACTCTATATGGCAATTCAAGCTTGTCTAATACTGCTCGTGCATTAGAGCACAGCTCTTCTAACGCTTGATAAGAATCTTCTTTGCGAACAACTTGCACAAGTTCAACTTTCTCAAATTGATGCAACCTTATCATCCCTTTAGTATCTTTGCCGTAACTACCAGCTTCTTTGCGAAAACATAAAGAGTGACTAACAAACTTTTTAGGTAACTCAGCCTCACTGAGAAGAGTGTCTCTAACTAAATTTGTTAGTGTTACTTCAGATGTTGGAATAAGCCAAAGCCCGGTATCTTCAGCATGATACTGATCTTCTTTAAACTTAGGGAACTGGCCGGTACCCTCCATCATTTTTTCATCCACTAGCAATGGCGCATTAATCTCACTGTATCCATGCTCCTTAGTATGTAAGTCCAACATGAAGTTAGCTAATGCTCTATGTAAATGTGCAATTTCATTTTTGAGTACTACAAATCTTGAACCAGATAGCTTGGCACCAGCATCAAAGTCCATTCCATCATGTAATGCTCCTAGTTCACTATGCTCTTTAGGAGGAAAATCAAATGTCTTGGGAACTAAAAATTTACCAACCTCAACATTATCTGTTTCATTTTTTCCTTGCGGTACAGACTCATGTACTAAATTTGGAACAGTTAACAAGTAGTCATGCAAATCTGCTGCTATGTTATTAAACTGGGTTTCAATACCCTCCAATTCGGATTTAATAATCGTAACTTCTTTTAGGATAATGCTAGCATCTTCACCTTGAGCTTTAGCTTTACCTATTAATTTAGATTTTTGGTTTCTACTTGCTTGTAGCTGTTCTTGTTTAACTTGAAGTTCTTTGCGTTGTTGTTCAAGCTGATTAATTAGTTTTACGTCTAATTCAAATCCTCGTTGAGCTAAATTATCGGCTATCTCTTGTGGGTTTTTTCTAAGTAATTTTACATCAATCATGTTAGGTTCCGGTACATTAAGGATTTTCAACCACATCAACGCCCTTAGGCACTATGAAGTTAAAGGTTTTATCTGAAATTTTGGTATTTGCTAATGGTTTTATAAATTCTATCGTTGTGGTATTAAGTAACTGATCTTTTAAAGTTATTTTTCTAATTTTACCATCATAATGTGCAGCCATACTTTCTTTATTCAACTCAAGTACAACTGAGCTAAAATCTGCGTCATCATCTTTTGGTTTTAACAGATAGCAAATACTTTTGTCATCACAGGGTTTGGCTTGTGTTATTTCAAACTGTTCTAACAAAGCTTTTGTATTATGTGCCAGTAACACTATTGGTGCTACTTGTGAATTTTTAACATTCTGAACAGTAACTTGCTCAAGCTCTTTATCAAAAAACCAGACTTTTTTTCCATTAGAGACTAATTCTGTATAAGAAGGTGTCGTTGTAACCCAAAGGTAGTTATCTGGTTTGCGGCTAACGAATCTCCCTGTACTTTTTTGAAGTAATGCTCCAGTTTCATCTTTTACTTCCTGGACAAAACCACTTTCAAATGAGTTAGTTGTAATTAAAAACTTATCCATAGCCGTCAAGTCGGTAGCCAGAGCGTTAGAGCCTAGCAGCATTGATATCATTAGTGTTATTACGCGCATATTTACTCTCGGTTTAATAGTATTTCACGAACACCATTGGACTGCATTGGTCCAAGGACGCCATTTGACTCCATAGACTCAACAATCCTTGCTGCACGATTATACCCTATTTTGAGCCGTCTTTGCAGGTATGAGCTAGATGTCTTACCAGTTTCCAGTACTATGTTAATGGCTTGGCTATACATATCATCTTCATCATCGTCTCTAGCAAAGCCTCCTCCATGCTCAAAATTAGTAGGATTAAGATCGATACTATGTCCTGGAGACTCAACATTATCTTTAAAGTACTTCACTACACTATGAACGGTTGAATCTGAAACAAATGGTCCATGTACCCTTGTTGGGATCCCAGTGCCTGGAGCTAGGTAAAGCATATCCCCGTGTCCAAGGAGTTGTTCTGCTCCTTGTTGGTCTAAAATAGTTCTTGAATCAATTTTTGATGATACTTGGAATGAGATCCTAGTAGGTACATTAGCTTTAATTAACCCGGTAATTACATCTACCGATGGCCTTTGAGTTGCAAGGATCATGTGTATACCAGCAGCTCTTGCCTTCTGAGCTATTCTTGCTATTAGTTCTTCCACTTTTTTGCCAACGACCATGATCATGTCAGCAAATTCATCAATAACAACCACTATATGTGGTAATTTTTCTAAAATTGGTGTCTCACTTGGATCACCTTTAAATGTTGGATCAAACATAGGTTTGTTATTAGCTATTGCAGCTTCTACCTTTTCATTATAACTCTTGAGATTTCTCACCCCCACACCAGCTAAAAGCTCATAACGCCGCTCCATTTCTGCAACACACCATCTAAGCCCATTGGCAGCTTCACTCATATCCGTAATAACAGGTGTAAGTAGATGTGGTATCCCTTCGTATACAGATAGCTCTAGCATCTTAGGGTCGATTAACAGCATCCTTAAATCTTCAACTTTTAACTTGTAGAGCATGCTTAATATCATAGCATTTACACCTACAGACTTACCTGAGCCTGTAGTCCCTGCAACCAATAAATGGGGCATTCGTGCTAAATCTGCAATAATTGGTATACCGGAGATATCTTTACCTAATGCTAGTGGTATTTGTGCACTAGAATCTTGATATTGCGATGACTTTATCACATCTATGAATTGAACTACTTCGCGCTCTTTATTAGGAACTTCTATACCAATACATGATTTACCTGGGATCACTTCCACTATACGTACAGAAGTAACTAGTAGAGCTCTTGCTAAATCTTTAGATAGGGCTGTAATCTTACTAACCTTAGTTCCTGCGCCCAGGCTTAATTCAAACCTAGTAATAATTGGCCCAGGCAAAATCCCTTCAACCTTAGCATCGATATTGAAATCTTTCAGTTGTCGCTCAAGATTTAAAGCCAATGTTTGCAGATCTTCCTCCGAGTAGTTAGCCTCATTGCATGGCATACTATCATCTTTAAGTAGGTCTACATCTGGTACACCTAGATTTTCAGTATTCATTGGTCTACTGATTGGCTTACTGATTGATTTAATTAATGTTTTAACAGATTTTGTAACTGTAATTATTTTTGCCTCTGAAATTGGAATGGCATCGATAATGATTGGATCTTTTTTAGGTGATAACGTTTTCACTTCCTTAGATTCAAGTACTGGGACTAAGAATGCTTTTAAGTTCTTTTTCTTAAAGTTGTCAATGAATGTATCTTTGGAGATAAACCATTTATCTCGAATATATTTGCCTGAGATTATTCCATACTCATATAGTTTTATCATGGCAACAATTGCAGTTTTTCCTACTTGCTCACACAGTAGGATCCATGACACACCAAAAGATAGAGTTAAACCAATTAAAATGAAGGCTATGAATACTAATTCTGCTCCTGTTCTATTCAAGATAGTTGCAATTGAGATAGCTATATATGAGCCAATCACACCCCCTTGTGATGATGGCAATAAGTTTATATTGTGTGGCAGGTGCATATCTGCAACCCCACAGATCCCGACAGTAGTTAGCAATAATCCCAAAATGTTCAATATCCAAAGATATTTGGTTGAAGCTTTATGTTCCTGCACAGATGTCTTTAGCAATTTTGAAGAAACTAGCAATACACCGATAGGTATCAAAAAGGCAACATAACCAAAGAAGTACAATGTGAAATCTGATATCCATGCACCCCATTTACCTGCGATATTCACAATTTGCGTTGATGATGAAATTTTTGACCATCCAGGATCTTGATTGCTATGTGTAGCTAGAGAAATAAATATAAATAATGCCAAGGTACTTATAGTAAGAAATATGCCCTCTTTAAGCCTCAGACCTGGGGTATTATTAAGGATGGTTTTCTTTTCACCCTCACTCTTACTGGTAGACTTAAGTTTCTTCCTTTGCTTAGCAGTCAATGTGGTGTCCTTAATTTCAGTATCACTGTATAACGTACTGTATGATAACATTATATCACTTTTAAATCATATCCATAATGCTGACTATTTTACCACCTAGGATAAAGCATTTCCTTTGCAATGTGTCGTGCGTCACATCGCCTGATGTGCACTTTCAGAATGCCCAAAGAGTTTATCGGGTACAGATTTAACCCAATTCATGTAGAATTCAGCGAAGCTAATACAGTTAACTTTACTCAGCACTCGGCGTATGAGATTGTTGATTTATCCAACAATGGTGTTTGGTCAACAAAGTTTATTGAGCCTTGAAAACTTGCAGGTAATACATAGCTGACTTACAATCACCGCTTAGTAATTAACGTATAAAATGTGTATCAGGAGATATTATGACAACTAACCATCACAAACTTATCATAATTGGCTCAGGCCCTGCTGGTTACACCGCAGCCTTATATGCTGCTCGTGCAAACCTTAAGCCAATAATCATTACTGGACTTGAAAAGGGTGGCCAACTAACTACCACAACAGATGTTGACAATTGGCCTGGTGATATCGAAGGCTTACAAGGTCCTGCCTTAATGGAGCGTATGGAAAAACACGTTCAAAAATTTGGTACTGATGTTGTCTACGATCATATTAGTAAAGTGGATTTTAACAACCGACCTTTCACTCTCACCGGTGACGATAAAACCTATACTGCGGACGCAATTATCATTGCAACTGGAGCATCGGCCAAATATTTAGGCATGGAATCTGAAGAAAAGTTTAAAAACCGTGGCGTATCTGCTTGTGCAACTTGTGATGGTTTTTTTTATAGAGATAAACCAGTAGCTGTTGTTGGTGGTGGTAATACTGCTGTTGAGGAAGCTCTATACTTATCTAATATTGCCTCACATGTGACCGTTATTCATCGACGTGATGCTTTTCGATCTGAAAAGATTTTATCTAATAAACTAATTGAAAAATCAAAGTCAGGTAACGTCACTATAATGTGGGATCATGTTCTTGATGAAGTCTTAGGTGATAACTCTGGTGTTACAGGTGCAAGAATTAAAAATGTCAAAGACAGTTCAACTAAAGACCTAGATATCCATGGGATGTTCATTGCCATTGGCCATTCCCCTAATACCAGCATATTTGAAGGACAATTGGATATGGCACAGAGCTATATTAAAGTCCAAAGTGGATTAGATGGTAATGCTACCCAAACAAGTGTTAAAGGAATATTTGCCGCCGGTGATGTAACCGATAAAATCTATCGCCAAGCTATTACATCTGCAGGTACAGGATGTATGGCTGCACTAGATGCTGAAAAATATTTGGATTCTATTGGTGTTGAAAGCTAGACTTGCCTCTGAATCTTCATAATGAATATAATGATATCTCACTCTATACCATCAAGATTTACTATAGAGTGAGATTTTTTCATATATCAGGTTCTAAGTAATCGTTATTTTATCTGATTTAGACATTACAACAATGTTACAACTTATAATAGATTCTCCTTGTTCTTGGCAGCAAAAAAATGGTCATCTTGATGTTGTTAATAGATTACTTAAAGTACCTGCCATCGTTCAAAGCATTGCAGTTAATAAAAACAGAATTATACTCATGTCAATTCAACACAAATAACAAAAAATATGAGTACCCAATTACAGAAGTTGTAGGGATTATTGGAGAATTTCTTGGGTGCAATGAAAGACTAGAAAGCTTACCCTATACTTAATATAGAGTAAGTTGAAAAGTAACAGACCTAATGCCATTATCATTTTCCAACTCAAATGCAGCTGAGAACCAAACGCTTATAGATAGAATGAATGAACTAAAAGTTCCTGGCGTAAGTATGGCTGTGATTGATCAGAGTGGAGAGGTTACCCCATTTTGTTATAGTACCGTTATTGAAGAAAATATAACAAAAGATACATTGTTTCAAGCAGCATCCATGAGCAAACCCATAGCAGCGATGGGCATTTTGGCTTGTGTTCATAATCACGGAATTGGTCTGGATGATGATATAAGGCCAAAATTAGCAGATCATGGTTTAGAGCTTGATGGCTTTGAAGGTGATGGGATAACAATAAGGCAATTGTTAAGTCATACTGCAGGTTTAAATGTTCATGGTTTTCGTGGCTATCCAGAAAATAGGGAAATAACAACAAAGGAGGTTTTGGAGGGAGCAATAATTAGCCATGCATGGTTTATGCAGGTATCTGAAGAAGATTTAAATGTGGATATATTGTTATCTAAAATAGGAGACGATCAAGTTCCTATTATTTTAAGATGTGAAGGGCAGCATTACATTTATGGTCATGATGGCAGCATCCCTCATATAAAAAAACTAGAAAAATCGTCCAGGGAGCCAAGTCCACTGGTGGAGGCATAACGGTAGCTCAATTCCTTGTTGAGCAATTAGAAGGTATGCCTTTTCATGAGCTTATGAAGAAATATGTATTTGACAAATTATCAACAGAAGAGTATTCGATGCAAAGTACTTTTAACATTCCATCTGGGAGCAATATTGCTGTTGGCCACAATGAAGATGGAGGTTCATTACAGAATCAAAGAAATGTTTATCCTGAACAAGCTGCTGCTGGTCTTTATTCTACCCCAACAGAAATGGTTGTTATCCTTAGGGATTTAATACAAGGGTTAAATAAAGGGGATTCTAAAGTTTTAACATTAGATTTGGTGCAACAGATGCTAACTCCCCAAACCAATATAATGGATGAGCAATTGCATATGGGATTGGGTATGGCTATTGTGACAGAAAGGGGGGATCCTTCCCAGGTCATTGCATTTGAGCACACTGGGTGTAACGCTGGCTTTAGAACTCATCTAACAATAATTCCTTCTACTGGTCAAGGGTTAGTTGTGATGACAGATAGTGAGAATGGAGATGAATTAAAGGCTGAAATAATACAAGCCGTCGCCCTTCAGCACAATTGGAGAAGAGATGCACTATTCCCACCACTACAGACTGAACCATTAAAATCAACAGAATTAGATATGCCTGTTGAAAGTAGCAGTATGAGCGTGCCGCAATTAAAAGACGTTACGCAGTTAAGCACAGAGGGTACTCTATTAAAACAAGAGAGGAGCGATACCACTATATCTGCAACAACAAAAACTAATGAAGCAATAATAATAAGTGAATATGATAAGGTTAATGACACTACTTTAGAAATTAAATGTGCTGCTGCAGATCCAGAGTCAAAGCCAAAGAGTGAAATAAAAACTACTATTGCAGGCAATAAAAAATCGATCTAATGATAAAAAAAACAAATACAAAGAAACAAATACAAAGAAACAAATACACTGCGTCCTTTCGATTGCTAAGTTTTCCTATTGGAATAACCTAAATAATGGAGTTAAAGTCATAATGGTGCTCATATGTGTATGAGGTCTTAAATAAACAGGTTGATAATTGCCCCTACACCATCTATAGCTTGTAGAACTTCATCAAATAAGTTCATGACATTTAGAGCAAATTTAGAAGAATTATCTTTTTTACATTTGCTAGCTGGAGCGTCTTTCATATTTGTATTTTTATTATTATTCATTACAACCCCCTATCATTAGGAACCACCATACAGTCAACCAACTAACATGTCAACCCCTTGGTTACTTTCCTGATTAAAAACCTGGGAAATGGCATTAGAAGAGGTCTCAACTGCGAAAAGTAGGTTTAATCGACAGATACATTTCAGCAGAATCCTAAATAAATAGGTTAATAAGTGCTGCTACACCATCTGTGTGTTCCTGTTGATCATGATATTATATTCCTGTTCACTTGACGCAATCTGGTTAAACTACTTTAAAGGTATACATAATGTCAGACAGCAATCTCCTCGATATCCTCGCAAGGGGACACTTGGCCTTTACCACGGAAATTATCCTTATTCCAACGGTAGCCGTTGGTTACCATTTTATCAGCAGGAGGATCTATATAAATGCAACGGTCATATTACTATTTATGATGGTCTTCAACACATATTTAAAATCAATATGGCAAATTCCATTACCTACTCATATTGGCACAGGCTGGTCATTTCCAAGTGGACATATGGCCTCAGCGATAGTTTTTTGGGGCTATTTAGCATTGGAGAATAAGCATAGAATCTTTGTCGGCATAACGGCTGTTGGTTTAATTGGGGTGGCTTTATCACTGATCCACTTTGGTTATCATACCCTAACAGATATATTAGGGGCTGTATTTTTTAGCTCAATTACTCTAGCCATGTTTTTTCATATCAACAAAAAGGTTCAAGATGGAAACTTGTTTAAGGTGTCAGGAATTTTAATGTTACTGAGTGGTTTTTTAATATATCTTTTACCAAACCCTGTTCCTTTTACTTGGTTTGCCTTTATAGGTCTTATTATAATAACGCTTACAGGATTAACGACTAGAAATATAAATAATAGCGTGTATAGATAATATAAGCCCATAAAGTGTAACGTTAACTCCTTGTTTTAATTAATATTGGAGTTATGTTGTTAGCCGAACCATAAATTCGGTGTGAAAGTTTCACCTTGGGGTGCTTGGATGGTTTATACGTAGTTTTGAGAAAATCACATGAAGGAATTAAACATGGAAATAACACATAAATTGGGCATCTATAAATATATAAAATTGTTGGATATTTAATTGTGAAGACTACATCTCCTGAAATAAATAGTGACACTTTATTGAATTTTTGGTTTGCAAATGAAGCTGATTGGTTTAGAAAAAACACTGAATTTGATGAAAACATTTTAAATAATTTCTCAGATTTACTTCAAAAAGGAGCAAATGGAGAATTAGAACACTGGGAAAATGAAGCAAACGATTGTCTTGCTCTAATTATTCTATTCGATCAGTTTCCAAGAAATATGTTTAGAGACACCCCAAAAATGTACTCTTATGATGACAAAGCCTTAAACCTTACTAAGCATGCTATAGATAAGGGTTTTGATATGAAATTATCCACAATGAGTCATCGTCAATTTATGTACATGCCTCTTATGCATAGTGAATCCCTTAGTGAGCAAGAACTATGTGTTAAATTATTTAAAACTCTAGGATCTGATTATGCTGTTAAATATGCAAAAGATCATATGGAGATTATTAAAAGATTTGGCCGTTTCCCACACAGGAATGAGATCTTAAACAGAGAATCCTCAACAGATGAGATTGAGTTCATGAAAACTCATAGTGGATACTAAGCAGCTTAAACTTCCAATCAATAATTAGCTCTAGTGTGAGCTTCCAGTAAGCAAACAGTGTCCAGTACAGATGATGTGTATAGAAAAATTATATCCATAAATAATCATTGGGAGGACACCCTAAAGGCACAACCTTGGTTTCTTAAAACGGGGCAGACCTTCTGGTCTGCTCCTCAACATTAGTCTCCAAGTGCGTATACAATAAACACTGTGGTGAATAGAGCGTGTCCTTCCAGGTGGCATATATGAAAAACTCTATACATGCTTACTGGAAGCTCTCCCTAGTTAACACTAAAGACTTACAAGTGAACATCGCAAAAGGCAAAGATATTAGCATAGACCCCAACGCTATAGTCAGAGACAAAACCATCGAGATGGATAAACAACAAGAGGTTGACATCAAAACAATACAAAGAGAAACACAAGAAGCATCGATATCACTTTAAGATATGTTACTTTCTTCTGACTTTAGATGTCTGGTCTGCTGAGCTTATTTGAGCTGTATACAACCATCGCACCCTCGCCATATCCCGAAGATTCTTTTTGTCCTTTCTTATATGCAGCTTGAAATGTTTTATGAAGACGTGATGAATACAACAAAGTGTTCATTCCATGGTCAGCTCCATTCTCATCTTGAGCTTCCTTAATTACATCTCTACATTCTGCATACTGCATAATAGCTCTTGGTGCATTATATTTATCAATACGAACAAAGTCTTTCAAGAATGAATCGTGACTAGGGTAATGAATATTACTGGTACTGCTTGCAGGATTACCTAGCATCCAGCATTTGACCATGCTCTCAAACTCTTTTCTACCGGAAGCGATAACCGCTCCCTGATATATTTCTGAAAGACATGGATTATGTAGATGAGCTGGCATATCAACCACCCCTCTTGGCCATTGAAGATTTGCTAGAATATAAGCTATTTCTGTATGGCCATTTTCTGCAGCCATACGTAAAGCATAGTTATCATTATATGAAAGATTTTCTGCAATAGCAGGTATTTCAAGCAGTCTATGTACTACCTTTACATGCCCCCTTTCTGCGGCGGAGAGGAAGCTATAATTACTCACAAACGCAGCATTAGCTAAAATTTGTGGTATTTCCAGAAATCTGTTTACAATGTCGAGATGACCATTCTGTACAGCACTATGCAAGGGACGATTGCACATAAAAGTGGCTCTAGATCGTATCGCTGGTATTTCAAGCAATCTATTTACAATACTAAGGTGACCATTTTTTGCTGCCGAGCATAAAGCATGCTGACCAGTAGCTGTAGCATGAGCTAAAATCTTTGATATTTCAAGCAATCGATTAACGATACTAAGGTGACCATTTTCAGCTGCCAAGTATAAGGCACGGTTATTAACTGTTTCATTATCTACAATGGACGGCATTTCAAGCAATCTATTTACAATACTAATGTGACCATTGTTGCAGGCCAAAGAAATAGAGCTCCAACTATGGGAACAATTGACCTCATCTATATTAAACTCATTATCCTTTGCATCCACAAAAACTGATTCATCTCCTGCTGCTATTTTTTTTAGTATGGGATTAGTTAATTCGTCAGCTGATATATATGGCA
>Ga0066610_10000022_pt1 | contig 103214 bp, 84 predicted proteins | sample SaaInlV_DNA_165m_FD_60375 | JGI IMG/M metagenome (GOLD analysis project Ga0066610, IMG submission 60375) | Marine microbial communities from expanding oxygen minimum zones in the Saanich Inlet - SI075_LV_DNA_165m | ecosystem: Environmental > Aquatic > Marine > Unclassified | place: British... | reverse complement strand
AATAGACGTGAATTTATACATAAACCCCTTCATTTCATTATTTCCATAAAATAAAATAGGAGTTGTCCATAATAATAATAAGTAATCAACTAATTTATTAATTAAATTTGAAGATAAATCAGGTAGATTATCAACTAATAAATCTGGTAAACTTTTAAACTCGTTAATATTAGTACTTTCTATATATTTAATATGAAGATATGTTGAAAATATAGTAATTATATTTAAAAATAAATACAAATTGTTCATATAAAAGATCTTAGAAAAAAGATATCTAATAAAACTATTATAGATGACAGAATTTACTGCTGGATGTATATCTGGATTAGCTCAAAATATAATTGGTCATCCTTTAGATACAATTAAAATTATGATTCAAAATAATAAAACAGTTAAATTAAAGACTCCGTATAATATATTTTCAAAAAAATATTATAAAGGTTTTCTTTATCCTACTACACTTTCAATTTTATTAAATGGAATATCTTTTCAAACTAATCATTTACTAAATAAAAATTCCAAAAATCATTTTATTAATGGTTTTTATACAGGATTATTAACATCTCCAATTGTATACCTATTTGAAGTTGGTAAAGTTAAAAAACAGATGAAAAAACAGTTAAATCTTAAAAGTTTTTTTACAACACCAGGTTTATTTATGACTATTTGTAGAGAGAGTATAGCAATGTCTGCTTATTTTGGAACTTATTATACATTGACCGAAAAAAAGTATTCGCCTTTGTTTTCTGGTGGTGTAGCTGGTCTTGTTAATTGGACTTTAACTTACCAGATAGATGTAATAAAAAATAGACAAATGACTTATAATATTAATATTAGAGAATCTATTAAAATGGGAAATTTATGGAAAGGTTACGGAATATGTGCTATAAGAGGTATTATTGTAAATAGCATTGGTTTTTATGTATATGAAACAAGTAAATTAAAATTATTAAATTGAATATACTAGTAATTTTTACTTTGGAATATTTCTTTTACTCGGTAGATTAAATTTAAGAAAGTTTCTTTTTAAAATTACATCATTAGAACTATATGATTTATGAGATAAGTATAAGTATCTTTTTAGGTTTAACTTGACGATTCTAGGAATTTGTAATATTCTTTGTCTATTATTAATATCCTCAACTGGAGAATATTTAAAATTTATCATATATAAAAAAGTAGAAAATTAAACATATGAGATTAAAAGTTATTTTATACCTTTTTATATATGGAAAAAAACCTATTAATAATATTTATTACTATATTTTTAATAACACAAATATATAATAAAATTGTAAAAAATATATCATTACCTAAATCTGATTTAAAATCAATTGATATAAATTATGATCATATATATGATTATATTATAATTGGATCTGGTCCAGCAGGCTTACAAACAGGTTATTATTTAGAAAAATTTAAAAAGGATTATCTAATACTTGAAAAAAGTGATAGCAATGGATCTTTTTTTAAAAAATATCCAATTCAAAGAAAACTAATATCTATTAATAAAGTTAATACTGGATCAACAAATAAAGATTTTAACCTAAGACATGATTGGAATTCATTATTAAGTGACGATGATTCATTATTATTCACGAAATACACTAAAGAACTTTTTCCACATGCTGATTATATGGTACAATATCTAGATGATTATCAAAATAAAAATAATATTAAAGTATCATATAATAGTCTTGCTACAAATATTAATAAGTTACAAAATGGATATTTTGAAATCACTACGTCAGAAGGTAAAATTAGATGTAAAAAATTAATAGTTGCTGCTGGATTAATGAAAAATAATATATCAACACATACTGAAGGTGTAATTAATTATAAAGATACTACTAATGATAAAAAAAAATTCACAAATAAAAATGTTTGTATAATTGGACAAGGAAATGCAGCTTTTGAAACAGCTAATTATCTTTCAGACACAGCTGCAGTAATACAATTATATGGGAGAGGTCCATTAAATTTTGCTTGGGATTCACATTATCCTGGTCATTTAAGAGCAGTTAATAATGATTTCTTAGACTTGTATAATTTAAAATCACAACATTCTATGATATCATTTGAACCAGGTGCTAAAATGATTGTTAAAAAAAATAAAAATAACAAGTATTTTATTTTTAGTGAGGGAGAATTAAGTGACAAACATAAAGTGGATCAAAACTATTACAAATATCATGTACCTGGATCTGGAATTGATCAACATCCAGAAAACGGTTTTGATTATGTAATAGATTGCACTGGCTTTAATATTGATGATTCTTTATTTATTAATTGTAAACCAAAACATAATGGAAAAGTACCATATATTAATGGAAATTTTGAAAGTGTTAATATTAAAAATCTATTTTTTGCTGGTGTTCTATCACAAGAAATTTCATATAAATATGGATCTGCAGCATTTATTCATGGATTTAGATATTTGGCATCTTCAATGGTAAAAATGGATACAAATAAATTAGATGTTACTATTATTGATAATAAACAAGAAATTAATAAAAAAATTTTAAATAGAATTAATACTTCATCAGCTTTATTTCAAATGTACAATTGTATGTGTGATGTAATAATTTTTAATAAAAATAAATTTATATATATAGAAGAAGTTAATTATAGATATGCTAAAGCTAACTATATAAATAATTATAATAAAGTATTATTAATTGGTCTTAAATATGGTAAAATTTATAATGAAAAAGAAGAAACAATAAAAAATAAAAATGGACATGCATTTGGAGCTGTTAATTACTATAGACCTACACAAAAAGATGTAGATTATTCGCCAGGTGTAGAAAGAGATGCTAAATTGAGTATTTTTATTCATCCTGTATTTGAACTATATGTAAATAATAAATATCATTCAGATTTTCATCTTGCTGAACATTTATTAGGTGAATTCAAATTAAAAAAAGTACATATTGATCCATTAAAAAGATATATTGATAAAATTAGTTTGATACATTAAAAAGATATAATAATACTACCACTCCTTAAATAAAAAATGAAACTAACATATATAAAGATACTTCCTTTATATATATTAGATGAATTCAAAAATTGAAGTTAAAGATCTTATTAATTATAAAAAATATGAAGTTGATAATTTACCAAAGGGAGTGTCAATATCAACTATGTGTTGTTCTGCAAAATTAGGTTGTGATATTTTAACTGATAATATACAGAAATACATGACTCTAAATGAGAATGATATACTTACAGTTAAAGTAAATAACGATGATAAGAGATCATTATTAGATACAAAAGTTAAATCAAAAAAGAAGAAAGAAGTAGTTAAAAAAACTAAACAACAAAAGTTTTATAATCAAATAACTATTGTAATGAGAATTTATGAAGGTGAAACAGAAGATATAAATACAGAGAAAAAAATTAATGTGAAAATTTTTAAGAATGGATCTATTCAGATGTCAGGATGTAAAAGAATTGAAGAGGTAAATATAGTAATAAATAAACTAATATATAAACTACAAGAGAAAAAAATGAAAATGACAGATGACGGAATAACTGAAATATGTTTTATAGACGATCCTAACAAAATAAATATTCATGATTATAAAATAGATATGATAAATTCAAACTATAGAGTAAATTTACAAATAGATAGGTCTAAATTTTACAATCTTTTACTAAAGAAAAAAGTTTCAGCATCGTATGAAAAATGTATTAGAGCATGTGTAATTATTAAATATTGTCCTATAGATGAGAATCCACTTGAAAAAGAAATTAGTATTTTTGTATTCCAAAAAGGTAATATAATTATAACTGGTGCAAAATCTAGAATTCATATTGGAGAAGCTTATGATTATTTGAATAAAATTATTCTTGAACACGTTGATGATATTTCTAAAAAAAATGAAGTAGAAGAAGAACAACTTTTATTATCTTTATATGATGAAATTATAAGCGAAAATAGTCACAAGTTAAAATTATTAATGAATAATTAATTAATAAATAAAGTTTAATTTATAAATTATTAATTTAAATATGATTTCTAATCATATTTATATGAATAAAAAAGAAGGATCGGCTTTTGAAAACAATGACTTGTCAAATTTAGCTCCTGAATATATAAAAACAGATGGTGATTATGATTTATTTATAATTTCATTATTCCTAAGTATTTTATTTTTAATAGTACTAATAATTTGGTTTATTTTTTTTAGATAATGTAATTTTTTTTCTATGAAATTATATATGGAAAATTTTACTGATATAGAAAATCAATTTATAAGATATATACATCAAATTTCTGTCCCTATTGATAAACACATTAGACCAAAAAATCTATTAGAAGTATCTAAAATGTTAGAATATGATTTAAAAAAAATGAAACTAAAAGAAGTTACATTATCAAAAAATAATCTTTTATTAATAACATCATTGACTAATAATAAAGTATATATTGAAGAAATAAAACATTTTACTCTCGTAAAAATATTAGCTGATGTCTGGAATAATCTTGAACAAAGAAATTATAATGAATTGAATGAAAAATTTAAAATATTAATTTCAAAAAAATCATCTATTAAAAAACTAATTAATACTAATGTTCCAGTTAATTTAACAGAAGAATTAAAGAATGGAATAGATAAATATAAACTAAAATATTTATTTAATGATGAAAATAAAGTATACTATACATTACCAGTAATTGTATTAATAAATATTCTACAAACTGCCCATAAAATTATTGATTCACAAATATTAATTAAACCACAAAATATTGATACAAAAAAATTAATTAAACCACAAAATATTGATACAAAAAAATTAATTAAACCACAAAATATTGATTCTAAAAAATGTACTAATAACACTAGTTCTAAATCTTCAAGTAGAATGTTAATACTAATAGCTTTTTTTGGAATAATATACTACTGCTTTTTACAAAATAAAAAACTAATTTAAATATAATTTGATTTTATATTTTTTATTATGATACGTACTTAGGAAAATTAACTATTGAATGGATATAAAATAAATATTCAATAGATAATAAGTTTTTTAAATTTAGAAAATAAGTTTTTTAAATTTATAAAATAAGTTTTTGGATATTCCATCAAAATTTTAATAATCTGTAGAATTTGAAAATACTATTTTTTTACTATCAGATAATAGTATTGTATGTTCATATTGTGCTGTCATATTTGTTGTATACAATGGAGGAAATTCTTTTATAATATTTTTAGAATTATAATATTCCATAAAATCTCTTTTAAAATTAACTAACTTTTTTGGATTATCTAGATTTAAATCTTTAAAAACACTCATAGTTTCTAAATATCTATCACAAAAAGGCATCGTATTAAAATTATTGTTTAATAAATCAAACACTTTAAGATAATCATTTGACATTCTAGTTTTAAAAGAAAAATCACTTTCTCCACTTCTATAATTTTTCATATATATTGAATTTTCTTTAGATGCTTCATTAACAATTTCATGTCCAGTAGTTCCAAACGTTTCAACTGCATATACATTTTCTGTAAATCTTTTATTGCCACTAAATAATCCTTTTGTATGATTATAACTTGGTAAAAATGTACCACCGTGTATTTTTCCTTGTAAAATATTATGACCACCTAAATTTTTAATTGATTTAATTTTATGAGTTTCATTTCCAATTTTAACTTCATAAGACTCCATAATCTCTCTAATTCCTTCTCCCCATTCGCCTATATCTTGATCCATAGCTACTGTTTTTATTCCATGATCAGTTGCTTCTTTAACAGCCTTTAATAATGTATCATATTTATCATTAAATGCAATAGTAAATGCACAATCTGTAATCCATCCATTAATTTCTACGCCAAAATCAATCTTGGTAATTGAATTATTATCAAGTATAATATCACTAGCTTTAGATGGAGTAAAATGAGCAGCACATTCATTTACAGATAAACTAGATGGAAATCCAATACCACTGTTTATACCAATACCTTTTGTTAATATTTTACAATTTCCTTCTATTAATTCAGCCAATTGACTTAATTTTAATCCAGGTTTTAAATGTGGTCTAATAATAGATCTTATTTTTTTATGAAATAAAGAACCTATTTCCAATGACTTTTGAGCATCTAATTTATCGCCTTTTTCTAACATTAACTTTTGAGCATTAGTTATATCTACGTCTGAGATATCTGGTATTTTACCAACACCATATAAAGTTATCTGTGGTTTTTCTTCTGAAAAACATTCAATAGAATCAACTTTGTTGATTCTATTTATACTATCGTCGTATTCGCCATTTGCTAAAAACATAATTATATATATTTTAGAGTAAAGAATTCTCTAAAGCATGTCACTATATAAATTAAAGAATTTTCTTTATTTGCCTTAAAAAATGGATATATCTAATTCTTTTGATGATTTAATGCATTTGCTAAAGGATTATCTTTAAAAGTATTAATAAAATCATCATTAATAGCATAACCAGCTGTACTTAAATTATTCTTATTTCTAGTAAATGTTTTAACTAATTTATCACAGTTTCTATCAACAAAACCTACATTCTGTCTTTTCAAAAAATTTTCTTCTTTTAATTTTACTGTATTCTTATTTATTACAGGTCCAATTTTATCTGATTTTGGACCAGCAGGTCTATTATAAGTTAATATTTCTCTTCTATCATCTATACACACATTTCTTGCAGCTTGTTGAGACTCGTGTTTATTAACAGGTCCTTCAAGTGGTCCAGTATATACATTATCAATAGTTGTTTGTTTTATGGTAGTTCTTGCTTTATCACTCTTATCTCTAGAATAACCAATTGTACTTCTACCAGTTCTACCTCCTTGAGTTGCATGTAAAGTTGTTTCTTTGATTGTTCCTTTAGCCATGTCTTTATAATCTTTAGCATAAGTAGCTGTTCCTGTATGTAAATTGTTTTCACCAGTTGAATATAAAGTAGTTTGTTTTACAGTTTGTTTTGCTTTTGAATCATTAGATCTAACTATATTAGCATTATTACTTCTAATATTAGCTTGTTCGTCGGGTCCAAGAGTTGTTTGTTTTACTGTTTGTTTAGCAATATCGTTATTTCTAACATAGTTATTACCGCCTTCTGCATTTAGTGTATTACTTATATATTTAGATAAAGATGTAGTTTCTTTGACAGTACGTTTTGTAACATCATTAGGATTGTAATAATGGGTCTCTTTATGTGTAGGATTTAATGAACCAACAACAGTCATTGAAGAAGTAGTTTCACCAACAGTATGTCTAGCATTATCTGTATAATTTAAAGCATGACCATGAAAATCAGGATTTATTGGTCCACTAACAGTCATTGACGATGTAGTCTCACCAACTGTATGTTTAGCGATATCAGTATAATTTAAAGTATGTCCGTAGCAATCTGATTTTATTGGTGCAGTTACAGTCATAGAAGAAGTTGTTTCACCTATAGTCTGTCTTGCATTATCAGGATTATTTAAATTCATACCATGGTAATCTGGATTCATAAAACCTTCTTTAGTCATATGAGTAGTTGTTTCTCCAATAGTTTGTCTTGCATTATCAGGATTGTTTAGATTCATTCCATGATAATCAGCTTTTAAAGAACCACTAACTACCATAGAACTAGTTGTTTCACCAATAGTTTGTCTTGCATTATCCGGATTATTTAAATTCATACCATGATAATCTGGTTTTAAATTACTAGAATAATTATTGTATTCGGTAGTTTGTCTAATAGTATGTTTCGCATTATCTTTATTATTAGTATATGATTTATGTCCTTCAGGTGCAACATTACCTTGAACTGATTTCATAGTAGTAGTTTCACCTATAGTAGATCTAGCTCTATCAGTAGGGTTTACATTACCGAATTTTTCAGTAGGATTTATATTACCTTCAGTAGTTAATGTACCTGTTACAGTTCTATTGTTAGCAGGTAAAACCAAATCATTGGAAAATACATAAGAATTTCCATTATTATTATTAGTTACACCAATATTTGTATCTCCGTTAATCATTAATTGTCTTAATGTAGTTAATGGTATATCCTTGTTATCAATTACATAAGATCCTTCGTTATTATTATATACTGAACCAGTTATATTATGATTAGTACTAGATCTTTCATTTTCATTATTACTAAATGCACCAGAATTTTGTAATACTGGTTTATTATTAACATTTGAAATAGCTCTGCTAATTGAATCATCTTGATAAGTAACTTTATATGAATCTTCATGTTTTCCTTTTTGAACATGTCCTTGAGTTGAATTATGTAAATGTCCATAATCAGATCTACTAGTAGATCTATTCGTATTAGGATTTCTATACTTACCTGCTTTAATATGTTTTTCTACTGAATTATAGTTTGGTAATTCTTCATCTCTTTTCTTATGAATTGATCTTTTATATTTAGTTAAATTATGATCAATAGCAGGTTTATGTCCTTTTTTACCAGATTCAATTTTATCTGCTTTATAAATTATTTTTGGATTGTTATTTCCTCTTAATTCATCAATTGTTTTAGGTAAAATTCTATAAACTGCATTACCTGAATTAGCTCCTTGTTCTTGTCCTTTAAGGCCTGGTGTAACTTTTAATTTATTTTTAAAAGGAAGATCGCCCATATTATTTTTATAAGAAGGTATATATCTTTCTTCTAATAAATCAGTAAATACAGGAGCACCATTAACATAAGTTAAATTTTTCATTGGTTCAAATAATGAAACAGGAGTAAAATTTTCTTTTGACATATGAAGTTCGTCATTACCTGTATGTAAACCTAAGACATGGGAATAATCTTTATTTGTTGTAAATTCTCTTTTTCCAGAATTTGGCATCATATTTGAAGTCATAATATCATTTTTTGGTACAACATCATAATGCATTTGAGTTTTACTAAATTCTGAATATCCATTACCAAAATCTAAATCTCTTTGTAAACTCATATCATGTCCATTCATTGAACTACTAGATTGATTTAATCCAACAGGAACACTCTCAAAATTATCAATCATAATCGCGTCAAATTGAGTTGCATATCCAGTTTCATTTACTTGTTTAGCTTGATTGATAGTTGCTTTATTAATTTTACCTGATATATTTGTATCATAAACATCTATTTTTTTAGCTGATTTCTTTTTACTCTTATTTTTATTTTTATTAATTTTATTTCCGGTATAGGCCATAGATCCTAGAATTAGTGATTCCATTATTAAGAAACTATAGAAAAAAAAAAGTTTACTATTAACTAATTATATTATAATTTTAGAATCAGAAGAATCATATAATTAGTTAAAAGAAAATTTGTTTTTGAATTTAATATATAAAATTTAAATGTTAATTAATTCATTCACACACATATTTACATTTTTTGTTTTCATTAATAATATCAGGATCTCCGCTTTTAGGTGGTAATCCTTTACCAGAGTCCCATGCATTTTGGCTAGGAACATTATAAGTATCTCTAACAAGTAATCTAGACGAAGATCCAAATTTATTCTTAATAGATTGAACTTTGCATTGAGGATTAACATGTAAAAAAGGTGTAAAATGGAAACTAGTTAAACTCATACCTCTATAGCTATCAACAGGATTAGTAAATCTAGTATCTTCCATTTCAAGATAAGTATTTGAATTTTGCTTATGATGTACAGGAATTTCCTTATGATCATCATTCTTACCTTCTAAATTTCCATTTTGAAGATGATTAACTCTATTTGTTAACAAGTTTTCAATATTAGCCATATCGCCATATGTTAAATCTTCATCTTTTTTTACAAGTGATACTTGAGATTTAGAATTGGTAGGATCATTATATGGATAAACTTGTTTGCAATGTTCTCTTGAATTTGGAAAAAGTCTATAATCACCAGGAGCTTTAGATCTTTCCATTTTTAAATCATATGCAGATTCATCGTAATTAATTCTACTAAAAGACATATATATAAGAAACAATAGAAAAAAAATAATAATAAATAGAAATATTTGCTATGCTTTTTATTATGTAAATGTTATCAATATTTTTACTATATAAATGTTAAAAATGAAAACTTTCTATATATTTTTTGAAAGGTTTTTAGAGAACCAATAATTGAATTAAATTTATTTTTTTTCAACAAAGTTGAATAAAAATAAATATTTATAAAAAATTAAAATCTAATTTCGTTTATAGATTGGTAAATTTATTTAGCACCACATTCTAATTTATAACCGTCTTTTAATCCGTCTCCTGTTGGTTTTGTTAATCCAGATGGAGTTAAATAATGAACATGTTCGCACATTCTAGCTGGAGAAAAATCTGGAACCTTAGTTTTATTCTTTGGGAATTTTTCACTTGGGCATTTACTAGCTTGTCTAGTTTGTCCTCTTAAATCACTTTCAACATCAGTCTTAATTCCAAATTCTAAATTGTTAGTATGATCTCCAACTGGACATTGCTTGGTATGTTCGAACTTCCCTTGGTACATCATATAATCTAGAGGGGAGCAACTTTCTTCTAAAGTTTTGCTATAAGCACACTTATCATAATCAAGTCTTGTAAAACTCATAATATATAAGTATAGTGAGAAAAAAATTTTTTATAGTATTAATTTATGAATGATTTTTTTAAATCTTTCTTTAATTGAATTGTTTACATTTTTAATTAAGTAAGTCAAGTAAAATGATTACAATATATTTTTTATCTTTGAAAAAATATTAGATAAATTAATTCCGATAAAATCAATTGGTAATATATCTTTGTAATCTAACCACACTTTATTTAATATTTTATTATAAAATTTTTTATCAAGTTTTAAATTATTATTTTCAATTATTAATCGTACTGTATAAACTAATTCATTTACAATAATAAATTTAGATGATATGTTAAAATCATATTTAATGAAAGGAACTAAATTAATAATCAATATTTCAAAATAATTATCTGGACAACCTAATTTATTATTTATTGAATAATTAAATTCTTCATCAATAATGTTATAATAAGTATTAAAATCTTCTTCATCTAAATTTAAAACTGTAAACTTAAAAAACTCATAAAAATCTGAAAATTCTAAATTACCTAACCCAACATAATGATTATTTGAAATCTTATTTAAACATAATCTTTTTAGGTTATTGGTATAATCTTCATATTTTTCAGACTCCAAACAACTATTATTATTAACATTATTATATAACTTTTCCCTGGCACATTTTGGTAATATTTTATCTTTCGATAAAGCACCAATTTGTAAACAAATTTTTATTAAATTAGCTAAATCAATATCATTAGTTAACATCTTACAGTCTTTATTGTTTTCTCTAAAAAATAAATGTTTTTTAGGGTTTGATCCATGAGAAATCAAAAAAGTAATTAAATTAGGATCTTTTAATTCACAAGCATATTCTAATAATGAATGACCATTTTTATCATTCAAATCAATGGATTCTCCATTTTTTAAAAATTTCTTTAAAATTGTTGTGTCACCATTTTTAATACAAACATGAAGAGGTGTTGATCCATTTTCATTATATACCTTAAAATCATTATATGATTCACTTATACTAATTCCATCTAAATCACCTTCTTCAACAGGAGCAAAAATTTCACTTCCTATAGTTTTATTTTTAAAAACTAGATTTCTTTCGAAAATTTTATTCAATAATGTGTGACAATATTTTTTAATAAATACTAGAATATTTTTTGAATCATATTCGTAATTAAAATTATCTTTTTCTAATGTCTCAAAAACAGAAGTTTGATAATCTACACTGGTAATAGTTAATTCTTCATTATTTGATAATTTATTAACATAATCCATAACTTTATATATATTTTTTATAATATTAATATTGTTATCATCGTCATTAATATTAATTTTTCTTAAATTTAAATAATGTTTTAATAATTTTTTAAAATGTTTTTTATTTTCCATTATAAACAATAAATAATTTATATTCTATTTTTTAACGTAATTAGTAATTAAATCTATATTTATTAATTTCATTTGACATTTCGTTTGACATTTTGTTTGAATCTTCTTCTACTGATGAATCTTCTTTTAATGATTTTCGTGTATTCTCTCCACCTCTAGCAAATGGTAATATAAGATTATGAGGATTTTGAAAATTTTTATCTATTAGATCAAATCTTTCATTAATTTGAGTTTCTTTTTTTATTTTTATTTCAGTATTATCTAATCTTGTAGAAGATCCTTGACGAATATTATTGCTAACAGATAAATTACCAAATCCTTTACCTGGACCAGTATGATGTCCATGATAATTTGTAAACTGTTTTCTAATATTAATTTCCGATATTTTTAATGGCGTATTATAACTTTGTTGATTTAAATCTTCATATTCAAATAAATTTTTACAGCTGCTACTTGAATCAGATGGCATAATTAAATTATTTTCATATTCAATAAAATCACTTTTTCCATTTGTGCTTTTAGATTTATTTATTATTTTGCTTTCATTGTTAATAGAAAACATATCTCTTTCATAATATTTTGCCTTTTTTTGAGTGGTCATTAATATATAAAAGAATTAATTTTCAAAAGATAGAACTAATTCAAAATAAAATTTTATATAAACTTTTTAATAAATTTACATAAAACTTTAAAGTACGTTTAAATAGCTGAAGTAAACATTCCATTAGATGTTCTTGTTAATGCCCTCTTTAGACAGTTTTTCCCTTCTGATTTGCATTCACCCATTTCTCCATAACACCATTCTGCAAATCCTTTTTGATCATTTACAATTCTTGTATTAGGTGTTGTATAAAAACTTCTATCACTAATATTTTGTCCCCATAAATCAGCTGGATCAGGTTCAATTCTTGATAAAAATTTTTCTTTCATGTCTTTTCTTACTGTATTAATTGGACAATTTGATGGTCTATCTGCATCTTTATAGTAATCTGACAAAGTAAAATTCATAAAAGGATTACTTTTTGTTGGCTCTACACATTTACTATTATTACTATTATTAAAATGTTCATTCGTAAAATTTTCAGTTGTACCAATAAAAAGAGATATAATTAGTATTGATACAGATATAGCCAACCATTTTTGATTTCTATTCATAAATATAATATAAATTGCAAAATAAATAGAAAATCTAGCAATAGCATTAACTTTTCTGTCATCATCTAATTCATTACTTGGAACAAATTCATTAGGATGTTTTATTAAAATTGATATATCATTATACCATCTTGGATGTTTTAAATCAGATAACAAAGTTACTTTATTATTATTTGTAATATCAAAATTTTTCATATCTATAAAAAGATCTAGATATAAATAATAAAATATTTAATTTATTGAGCATTTTATTTGTTTCAGAAAAATAGTTATTCAAAGATAACGATTACATTTAAAAGTAAATTTTTAATTATTTTTAATGAAATATTATTCATGGGTAGAAAAAAACAGACCTAAGAATTTAGAAGAAGTATGTTATCAGGATGATGTTAAGAAAATACTAAAAAATTTTATTACCAACAAGAACATACCTCATCTATTATTTTTTGGTCCATCCGGCTGTGGAAAGACTTCAACTATATTATCTTTAGCTAGAGATCTATTTGGAAATGAGTATAAAAATAGAATAAAGGAATTAAATGCTTCAGATGAAAGAGGTATTAATGTTATTAGAGAAAAAATAAAAAACTATGCACAAGAATCAATATCTATTAATAATAATCTACCACCATGGAAAATTATTATTCTAGATGAAGCTGATAACATGACCATTGAATCGCAATATGCCCTAAGAAGAATAATGGAAGAATATTCAAAGGTTACTAGATTTTGTATTATATGTAATTACCATAATAAAATTATAGATCCAATAGTTTCAAGATGTTCATTATTTAGATTCAAACCTATACCAGATAAAATAATAAAAAGCCAATTAACACTAATTTCTAATAAAGAAAATTTTAATTGTACAAATAAAGTTTTAGAGAAAATATGTAGCTATTGTAGAGGTGATCTTAGAAAAGCAATAAATTTTCTTCAAAGGTGTAATAATTGTTTTGGAGATAAAATAACATCGATGGTTATTGATGAAATATCTGGAGTAATATCATTAGATAAACTAGAAAAATTTATAGAAAATTGTATAAATAAAAATGAGAAGGAAGTATTAAATTTTATTGAATTTTTTTATTATTCTGGATATTCATTAGTTAATCAAGTTTTTAGTTTACATAATATACTTATAAAATCAAAAATTACAGATGAAAGTAAATGCAACATAATTTTAATATTAATAGAAATTGATCAAAATTTAATTAAAGGAAGTGATGAATTAATACAAATGCATAAATTAGCTTATTTTATTATGAGACAAAACAACTTAAGGAAAACTTAACTTTGAAATTAATATTATAAATGACTGATCCAAATAATGAATTAAAAGAAGAAGAATATAATAATAATTATAATTTGCCATGGGTAGAAAAATATAGACCAGCCAAATTAGATGATATTAAAGGACAAGACAAAATTGTTCAGTCTTTAAAAAACATAATTGAAAATGGTTCTTTTCCACATTTATTATTTTACGGCGGTTCTGGATTTGGTAAAACTTCAGTTATACTTTCGGTTATTGATCAATATTTTGGTAAAATGAAAAAATTGATGGTAATGAGATTAGATGCATCTGATGATAGAGGTATAAACTCAGTTAGAGACGAAATAAAAGCATTTGCAGAAAAAAAAAATTACTTTCAATCTGGTATTAAAGTTATTATATTAGATGAAGCTGATTCAATGACTTTTGATGCACAGTTTGCGCTTAGGAGAATAATAGAAAAGTATTCAAATAATACTAGATTTTGTCTAATATGTAATTATGAAAATAAAATTATTCCAGCAATAAAATCTAGATGTGCTGAATTTAAATTTAGTTCAATTTCAGATAAAGATTTGAAAGAGAGACTTAAATATGTTGCTAACTGTGAAAATATAAAAATTAAAAATGAGATTATAGAAACAATATCAAAAATTTCAAAAGGTGATTTACGAAAAGCTATTAATTTATTACAAACAGTATCATTATGTGATGAAAATAAAGTAAGTACTAAAATTTGTTACAGTGTGAGTGGTTTTCCAAATCCAAAGGAGATTTTAATAATACTTAAAATACTATTAGATAAAAAACTAAATTTTAACAAATCGTTAGCAAAAATTAGTAAATTAGTATATGATAATGGATATTCAATATCATTATTATTAAAAGAAATTAATGAAACAATAATTATAAAAATAAAAGATAAAGAATTAGTTGGTAAAAATTACATTTCTATATTTTCAGAAATTGCAAAACTTGAAAATCAAGTAATAAAGTCAACATTTGGAGATATTTACTTATCTTCATTAATATCAATATTTAAAAAAAATATTAAAAATTGATTATTTATCATACAGAACTAATAAAACATTAGTAATATGTCTGATATATATTCTGATGAAGAATTAACAGAGGATTCCTCTTATAATAGTAGTAACAATGATGTAGTTTTCAAAAAAGACATCGAATATTTTAGTAAAGATGAAAATATAATACTTAAAAAAATATTAAATTTTCATGACGAATCAACTCCAAAAGTGAATTTTAAACTTATTAATGTTAAAAAGAATACTAATATAATAAAATTGGATATTATAGGATCTAAAAATGATAAAAAAATACATTTTTCAGTAAATATATCAATTATTGATCTTGAAGATATCAAAGTAAAGAAAATTAATTATTTGAAACCAATTATTTATGTAGATTCAATACACTCTAATAAAATAGACTTTTTAAATGAATTAAATATTAAATTGTCAAGGATAACAACAGTACTTACTGATGGTAATAAAATTAAATTATGTTTAGGACATATTAATGAACTAAGTACAATAGACTCAATTGTTTCACAAAATTGTAAAAATAAAGGTAGTGTTAGATTTGAAAAATTTTTAAATTCAATTAATTATAACAAAGAAAAATTAACATCTATTAATAGTGTTAATACTATGTATATTGAAATGTTTTATTATACTTTTTTATTAATAAAAGATAAAATTAATACTGATACAGAAATTGATGATGAAATTACAGTAGAACTAGATGATAATTTTGGTATATTTAATAAGTATAAAAAATTTGATAAATCTATTATTGACTACGATATATTATATCAAGAATTAAATTTAATTAATGATACTCAAAAAAAATCAATTGATATTCCAAAAAATTTACTAAATAGTAAAAAACAAATTATAGATATGTTAATTAACCAAATAAAAATAGTAAATGAAAATAAGGTTTATACACATTATATAGATTACATTGATCAATCAAAAGATAATAAAATTGAGGAAATTGATAATAAATCTAATTTTAAAGTGTATAGATTTGAATTTAATATTATTACATCAAAGAATGTAAATATTAAACTAATAATTAATATTGATCCTGTATTATATCCATTCAAACCACCAACAATTAATATTGTATCTCCAAAAGTAAATTTGCTATTAGCAGCATCTATATCAAAGCTTGATATATTGAAAATCGAAAATTGGAATCCTACAATTAGTCTTGAATGGTTAATAACTAATTTAGCTATTAACTTGGATAACATAGAAGAATATATTTCTCAAGATGTTTCAGAGATAGACAGATATATTATTGAATTGGCAGTACTTAACGGAGATGACATAAAATTTATTAAATTCAATTTAGATTATAATAAATATAAAATTAATGATAGTAGTAGTGATGATAGGTTTTGGAAAAAAGGAGTCGGTTATGGATATACAGGAAGAAATAATTGGGATATTAAGGAATATGTTAAAAATTTACAAAACCAACAACTTGTAGTTTCTACAAAATTAGATTCTATTAATAATGAATTTTTAGGGATTATTAATGATGATTCTATCATAAAGGCTAGAAATAAAAATTTTATTTGTAATAAATTTACAGGTTCTTCTGAATTATTAATAAATTATATATTTAATAGTATCAATAATACAACAATGTTAGAAATTAATAAAAATGTTGATCTATATAAAATTATTATTAATATAATACCAAATATATTTATTATCATGGGTGATAATGATAAATATTATGAATGGAAATTAAAATTGTCAAAATCAATCAAAATCATTGTTGATGATATTTCTATGATATTGGAAACGATAGAAGATAGTTACAAATTAAGTATGTATGTTTCATTCATATCATTATATGATACAATAAAAGAAGAATGTGTAAACATAGAAATAATGATTAGTAAAAACATTCAACTTTGTGAAAAGATAGATGATAAATTAACTGATACATTTGATAAGATTAGTAAAGAATATACAGACATGGTTTTAAAATATCAATCAGATATGTTTAATAATTATGAATTTGATAGTAAACATCGGTTTTTTGATTGTATCAAAACAAAAGATAACATTAGTAAAAATACAAGAAGAATATTAATAGAACTTTCATCATTAAAGAAAAATTTACCAAACAATTGGGATACTAGTGTTATATTAAGAACGTCACAAAAAAATATAAATTTGATAACATTTATAATTACTGGTCCAAAAGACACACCATATCATAATGGAGTATACGAGTTCCATGGATATCTTCCTTCTAATTATCCAGAGAAAGAACCAAAAATATTACTCGATACAACTGGGAATGGAAAAGTAAGATTTAATCCTAATTTATATAATTGTGGTAAAGTTTGTTTGTCATTACTAGGAACATGGAGTGGAACAGAAGCTGAAAAGTGGAATTCTTCTACATCATCGTTATTACAAGTAATAGTTTCTATTCAGTCTTTAATCTTAGTTCAGAATCCTTATTATAATGAACCTGGATGGGAAAAACATATGAAAACAATTGAAGGAAGACAAAAATCATTTAATTATACTGATAGAGTAAGAGTTGATAGTTTAAGATGGGCTATTATAGACAAGTTAAAAAATCCTACAAAAGGTTTTGAAGATTTTATATTCAATCATTTTAAATACAAGCAAGAAGAGATATTAATAATGATTAATGATTGGTTAAAAGAAACAAAATACGATGAAGACATGAAAAAACTAAAGTTTGAATTTATCGAATTACTTAAAAATAAAGATACTAAATCAACAGATTCAACAGATTCAACAAAATCAACAGATTCAACAAAATCAACAGATTCAACAAAATCAACAGAAAACAAAAGTGAAAAAAAGAAAGATGTGATCTCTGATTTAGAAAACTCAAAATATGATAGTAAATTAAGTCTATCAGAATCAGAAATGTCTACAGAAAAAGATATTTCAGAAAAATATGAAGATGAAACAATTTTATACAATCCTACAACACCACCAAATTCACCACCAATTTATGAAGAAAGTACAACACAAACAAATATTTCATTATAAAATTCTTGTAATTAATAAGATCTATTATTGCTTCATAAATCAAATAAATTAAACTTTGCAAAACAGATTTTAATTTCTTACATAATAATAATGGAAATTGAATCAATAAATTATTTTAATAATATTAATACAGATAATAAGTTAATACCTACCAAATACAGATTAATTGTATGTAATACATCAAAAGACATAGGAATTATGATTAATTTTTTTCTAAAATTTATAAATAATAATAAAATTAAAAACAGAACTATTTCAATGGATTTTGAGTTTAACAATTGTAGTTTTAAAAAAGGAAGTAAATATTATGATTGTATGAAAAATTCTATTGGCAGTAAAGAAATTGCGATATTTCAAATATTATTGGAAGACGATGAGATAAAAAAGAAGGACGATATTGTTAATATTTACTTATTTTATCCTCCAGATTTGAGCGATGGTCAAACAAAAATATTAATTAATTTACTAACACATCCTGAAATTAAAAAAATTTTACACGGTGGTGAATCTCTAGATATTCCATATTTATTTAATATGCTACTAAAAAATGAAGATGACAAAATTAAATTTAGTTTAAATTTATATGATACTAAATATATTTGTGAGTATTTTCATTTAGTGAAGAAAACAAAAGACAAGTGTAAAATTTATTATTTTCTAAAAGAAATGGAAATAATAAATAATCAGCAATTTGATAATTTAATAAAAAATGAAGAAGAAATGGGTCCTATATGGTTTATTAACTTGGATATAAATAAATTAAATAAAAATGTTATATTATATAGTTCATTTGACGTATTATATTTAAAAGAGTTACTAAATAAATTAATAAAATTAAATTCAGAAGAAGAAATAGATATTATAAGCGGAATGAGTTCTATTAATTTTATTTATAGATTAGCACTCCCAGTCCATTCTAATTACATAGATAAAATTTCTGAATATAACGTTCATATGTTATTTGATAATAATAAAGTAGGGGTAAAATTTAATGATATATTTGATTTATATTATTATTGGTATAATGATGATATAAAAATATTTTCAAAATTTACAGAAATTAACTTTTTTAAGAGATTAATTCAATCGATAGTAAAAATTTATTTATATTCAAATTTTACTAATAACACTATAAACAGTAATTATGGTATTTTCACTTCATCACTAAAAGATGATGATAAAAAATATATAAAAGAGATTGAACGTAAGTATAATGAATTTTATAATAAATTAGGTAAACATAGAGGATATCACAAAATACTAAAATTTATTAAAAATATTAATTTATCAATTAATAGTGATTTCATTAAAAAGAACTAACTAAATTTATTAATTGTTTATAATTTTATTAATGGTGGATAAACTTATTGTCTTAAAATTTTATCTAAATTATAATAAGAGATATGGCAAGTATCATATCAATAGTGCAAAATCAAATAAAAAGGGCTTCTAGTAAAGTCAAAATTAATAACAATTTATTAAATATATTATCAACACCAATGAATGAAATTAAGGTTAATTTTCCTGTAAAAATTAATAATGAAGTAAAAATGTTTTCTGGATTTAGAACACAACATAACAATTTCCTTGGACCTTTTAAAGGAGGTTTGAGATTTAGTAACAATGTTTCGTCAAATGAAGTAAATGCACTTGCTCAATGGATGACATATAAATGTACACTTTTAGATATACCATTTTAGATATACCATTTGGTGGAGCTAAAGGTGGATTAAAAATTGATACACGTGAATATACCAAGGAAGAGTTAGAAAAAATTACAAGAAAATTTACACAAAGTTTATACCCATATATAGGTTCTAATAAAGATATTCCAGCTCCAGATGTTAACACTAATTCACAAACAATGGATTGGATGATAGATGAATATAATATTATTAGTGGTGGTAATCCATTAACATGTAATACAAAGAGTGTTTTTACAGGTAAATCTGTTAGTAATGGTGGAAGTTATGTAAGAGATGAATCAACTGGTAGAGGAGTAGCTATAATGGTAAAAGAATGGGCAGTTAAAAATAATTATAATTTACAAGGTAAAAATTATATAATTCAAGGATTCGGAAAAGTTGGATATAGAGCTTGTGAAGTTTTAAGTACATACGGAATGAATCTTATTGGAGTTGCTGATCATACATGTTATTTACATTCTAAAGAAGGATTTAATCCATTTAATTTAAAAGACCATATTGATGAAAATGGAACATTAGATTCATATGAAGGAAGTTCACAAATATCAAAAGAAGATTTTTTTAAGATTAAATGTAATGTAGTTATACCAAGTGCATTAGAATTACAAATTGATAAAGATATAGCAGAACATATGGAATGTGATTTAATTGTTGAGGCTGCAAATGGCCCAATAGACAGTGAAGCTGAAGATATACTTTATTCAAAAAACATTCCAATTATTCCTGATATACTTGCAAATTCTGGTGGAGTATTAGTATCTTACTATGAGTGGTTACAAAATAAAAGAGATGAATATTGGGATGAAAAGGATATTAGATATAAATTTGATAAAAAAATGGAAGAAACATTCAATAAAATTTATAACATATCTGTTAAAGAAGAATGTTCATTAAGAGATGCTAGTTATATCTATTCTTTGAAAAGATTAGAATCAAACTATTTATCTAGAAATTAGATTAAATTAAAAATTGATTATAAAACATTTAAAGAATGAAGACATAGATATATATAGAATGGAAGAACAAACCCTAACTGTTGACGTAAATGTACAAGAAGTAAATGTACAAGACGCAAGTGTCCAAAAGGACAAAAAAAAGAACATTAGAAAAGCAGGAAAGACTCTACTCGTAAAACCAAATGAAGGAACAGATATTGAAGAAAGCTGGTTTAGTGACTTGGTAGGATTGGTATCAACATCCAAGACTGAAAAAACTGGATCTTATTTCTTAACTTTTGATAATGTAGGTAACTCACTTGAATCACTGAAATTGTTGAAAAAAACTCATGAAGGTAATTTGCTTGTAAAGTTTGCACACTATAAAGTTTTCTTCACGATGTCAAATCTAGAAGAAAGTTCTGATTATAATAGTATCAAGACTAAGCATACTAAATTCATTGAAGATAATACAGACTCAAAAGTTTTATACTACAAGTTATACAGAAACAAGTCATATCTAGGATGTGGAGATGTAACAATTGATACTAAATCTGGTCTAGATACACTTCTAGACAAGGATAAGTTTAAAGATTATGATATTGAAGGAAATACTGGCGTATTCTACAGATACAATAGTAAGAAGAATAATCCAGACGAAAATGAAAATGAATCAGGATATGGAATGGAATCTAATTCCTAAGTATCTTTTGAATAAAAAGGAATTAATTTAATTCTTTTAATAAATAAAAAATTCTATCTATTTTCTCTTGAATTTGAATTAAAATTAAGGGTAAATTATTTGAAAAATTATCTGTTGTCAACGACATGATATAATTTTTCCATTCTTTCATTTCTTTATCATCACATGGAGCACCTAATACAAATACAGTGTCAATCATTAAATTTATTACTCCAATAAGTTCATCTGACCAATCACCACAAGTTAATAAATCAATTATTTTATTACTTTCAAACTTGCTATCAAATGATTTTTTATTTTTTTGTGGTACAAAAATCAGTAATCTACTATTTATATCTTTAATAAGATCAAATATTGGTAACATATTTTGTGATTCAACTTCTTCGCATAACATGTCAAAATAAGCTTTTTTCATAGTAGAAGCAACTTGATTAGTCATAATTTCATAACTTTTGGTCATTTGTTCAATAATATCATTAGAATTTTCTTTAATATATTCAATATCTAAAGAAGGATCAGTTAATTTAATTTGTAGTAATAAATCATTTTTTTGTTCTTCTAATACATTTAACATATCTTCTTTACTTTGAATATTTAAGTCTTTAAAAATTGTATCATCATTTCCACTTTTAATCTTTTCAATATGTTCACATCTATTATTATATGATATTAGTATAGATTCAATCAATTTAGATTTATCATAATCTTTCCATTGGTCAAATATAATTTGAAAATTATTAAATAGAATTGATAAATTAATATTAGTAAACTTTGAAGACTTAAATTCTTCTTTTAAATTGTAAATTTTATCAGTAATTTCATCTACCCACTCAACTAAACTTTTATCAATATTATTCATTTGACTTTCTTCACCTACTATATCTTCTTGAAAAAATAACAATAATAATGATGTTAATAATACATTTGGTTTTATTTTAACACCTCCAATCGAATTTATAAATTTTTCCGTTGATAATATCATATCTTTTTGACGAATTAATTTACTAAATTTACCAAAATCTACTACTTCTACAGATTTTTTTATATCATCAGAATCTTTTATATCTATAGAAAGATCTTTCTTAATATTTTTTTTTAAATTAATACATTCTGTAAGGTTAATATGTGCATCTAAAAATTTATTCAAAAATTGATTGTAATTTTGTATTATAATTAAATTTTTAAAAAATCTTTGGATTTTCTTAGCACTAAAATCTAGCAAAATACTATTTACTTCGCTCATTAAAATACATTCGATTAAAAATTTTTTAAAATAAATCTATTTTTTATATTATATTAAAATTTTCTTTTAATATTAAATATAAATCAAAAATTAATAATAAAAAAATCTTAAATATAAATGCTTCTGCAGCAAAATGATTAGCTTTCATTAAATTTCTAATATGATAGAAAAAATTCTTAAATTGATAATTACTATCAAAATTACATAATTTATTGTTATATATAGTTGTCACACATCTACTATATTTTATCCAAAGTAAAACTGTTGTAATACTTATTAAAAAATGAACAAGGGGGTTTCCTAATAATATGGTTCCAGTTAATATATATATTGATAAAATATGATGTGTAAATAATAATAGTTTTCCATCGAGTCTTGAACATAAATTTATATCTGGATCTATAAATGATTCAAACAAAACAAGTAAAATAAATATAATTATACTAAATCTATTCATAATATAACTAATTAGATAAAATATTCCATACAATTTTTATTCACAACTTATACTATGTAAAGTTTGTTCATAACTGTTTATAAATTTAATAATCCGATCAATTTTTAAATTTATAAAATCTATTCAAATTCAAACCTCTCAAAAATTCTATTTGATAATGCATCACTTTTCTCATTTTTATCTAATTTAAGATCTCTTCTAGATGCGGTATTATTATCATCTAAATTAATTCTTAATTCAGTTTGTTCTTCTAAATAATTATTGTCGATCATTTTATTATATTTTTCTCTTAGAGTTTCGTCAGTAAGTACATATTTAGCTATTTTTAATAATTTAATTTCATTTTTAATTTTTTGATCATATTCTGAGTCTTTTTCAAAATTCTTAATTTTACTTTTATAACTTTTTATTAATTCTTCATTACTTGATTTTATTTTACAACCAATAATTGAATAAAAATCATTATCCATATCTATACAAAAAGATAATATATATCTTTACATTTAAACTAATCATTTTTTTATTTTTATTCAATAAAAATAATCAAATTTTTGGTAAATAATCTTTATTACAAATGAATTTTGCTCTGCTAAAATTGTTATTTTTTAAATTATTTAAAATCATCATTAATTTCTTTTCATACAATATTGAATTAGTTGATTTATCTAAACTTTTTCCTAATAAATAAAATGGAGACAATAATATATTAGTATTACCACCAACTTGAATTGAATCAGCTAATCTATTTCTATTTTTGAAATTATTTTCAGAATAACAGTATTTATCTAATAATCGCATATCATTAAATAGTATTCTATATTCATCATCAAATAGATTAATCTTATGTTTTTTTAATAATTCCTTAAATTTGTTATAATTTAGCATATATAAACAATTAGAAATAAAAATTATTGAAAATAAATATTTAAGAAAACAATCTTTATATATATAATGTCTTTTTTAAAAGGTAATTCACAAGTGAATAAGCTTTTCAGTAGTTTAAATAAACAAGACGAATTTGAAGTTATGTTTAATAATTTTAGAGATGATAACAAATTATCATTTAATAAATTTACAAATGTTTTGAAATATTTAAGATGGAGAAGTGATATGGATAAAAATCACAAATTAATATTTATTGAAACTTTAGATGTTGTTTACAATTACGCTAATAATGATACATACAGAGTATCAATAAACGAGAATGAAAGAATTAATAATTTTTTAAATTTTGTTAATCTAAGAAAAAATCATATTATTTTTACAATCTTGTTAACACAATTCATTAATGATAAAAATTTTGAATTCATTAAAAAAACAAAAGATCATAGAAAAAAATTAGATTTCAATGATTATGATGTTAGATTAAGAATATCTTCGGAAGAACCTATTGATAACAAGTCGATAAATGATTTAGCAAATTTGCCTGCATCAGAAGATAACAAAATAATGTTTAGATATAAAAATAGAATAAGCCTTGTATTAATTGATAATGCAACTGAAAAATTATCTATAGATATTACAATAGTGAAGAGTTCAGGAACAATTGACGAGTTATTTATGTCTGATAAGATATTTGAATTAGAAATTGATTATTCAACAAAAGGAAAACCAAATGCAAAAACTTTGGATTTAATTATTAGTGAAGTTACTAAAATTAAACAAGTTTTAGAAGAATCAGAAGAAATTGTTAGTAGAAATGAATTGGAAAAAGTATCTAATAGATATAAGGATCTAGTTTACGGAAAAAACAATGAGTCATTTAAGAATCTTTATAAAATGCAACCTGTTTCAACTGAAGTTCAACATATTTTAGATAAAATTCCTAATAAATATTCTGCAACAGATAAAGCTGACGGTGATAGTTTTATATTATATATAACTGATCAATCATTTTATCTTATTAATAATAATCTCGTTGTAAGAAAGTTACCAGATAGATTAACTAAAAATTTTAATTATAAATTGAAAGGAGATACAATTATTGAGGGTGAGTTAATTCATCTAACTTCTCAAAATAAATATCTATTCATGACTTATGATTGTATATTTTATGATGGAAAAGATATTAGAGGTGAATCAGAATTTAGTTCTCGACTTGATAAAACTAGATCAATAACTGGATCACTAACATCATCTAATTTTAAGTATGAAGAATATTCACCAGATAAAAAGAATCCTTACAATATAAATAATCAAAAACAGTTTTATCAAAATAAGATTGAAGAATTCTACAAAAATTTGAATGAAAATATTAAAAAAGCTGAACAAAATGATATAATTTTTTGTACAAAATTATTCTTTTTCCCAACAGGGGCATTAGATTCTGAAGTATTTATGTTATCAGAACTAATTTGGTATAATTGTACAGAAAATCAATTGGTTAATTGCCCGTATACTTTAGATGGAGTAATTTATACAGGTATTAATCAAAAATATACATCAGATAAGAGAGAACAGAAATTTCCTATTTACAAATTTAAGCCACCTGAAATGAATTCATTGGATGTTTATATTGAATTTCAAAAGAATTCAGAAACAGGAGTTTATTTTGATATTTTTGATAATTCACTTCCAGATATTATTGAAAATCAAGTCTTTAGAATTACAAACTTTTTTGTAGGTGATGTAGTTGGTAGTAAAGAAGTACCAGTCCCATTTATGAAGGAAGACAATAATCATGAAGTATTTTTACCAATAGTAAAAGGACAAGTAAGAGATGTCGAAAATAATATTGTTCAAGACAAAACTGTAATAGAAGTAATTTATAATAATAATTTGAATGTTCCACATCAGTACAGATGGACTGTATTGAGAACTAGATATGATAAAACAGATTCAGTATTAAGATTTCAAAAGAGATACGGTAATTTTAGTACTGCTGCGGTTAGGATTTGGAAATCTATGATTGAAGCAGTTACAATTAGAGAACTAAAAAATCTAGCAAATCCTGACACATACTACAGTCAAAAGAAATCACTAGAAAATAAAATCACAAGTTCTACAATTACAACTGATAGAGAACAAGATAGATATTATCAAAAAATTACTAATATTGCAAAGGATATGAGAGCTTTTCACAATTGGATTAAATCATCATTATTATATACTTATACTAAAAAATTAAAATATAATAAAAAATCAAAACTACAGAGATCTTCTGTTTTAGATTTTGGATGTGGTAGAGGTGGAGATCTTATGAAATGGTATCACTCAAAAGTTGGATATTATGTTGGTCTTGATCCTAGTTATGAAGATATTCATTCAACAGTAGATGGAGCTTACAGTAGATACAACGCTGCAAAAAAGAAATTTCCAGATTTTGGTAAAATGGTATACTTGCAAGCTAATCCTGCATATTTATTAAATGAAGAAGCACAGATAAATGTTTTTCCTAATATGGCAAAAGATAATTTAAAAGAGTTTAATGATATATTTAAAGATAATAAGACAAAGTTTGATATTGTAAATTCTTCATTTGCTATTCACTATTTGTTTTCTGATGAAAACAGTGTCATTAATATGACAAAAAATATTACTAATCTACTAAAAATTGGAGGATTTATTGTTTGTGAATTATTTGATGCTGATCTTGTAATGAAACTTCTAGATGGCAATGATACACATACTTCTTATTATACTGATGAAGGAGGTAAAAAAGAAAAATTATTTGAAATAGTTAAGAAATTTGAAGGAAATCATGATAATAAATTTGGACAACCTATTGATGTCTATATGTCATGGTTTCAAGAAGAAGGTACATATCTAACTGAATATCTAGTATCTAAAGAACTAATGGTTTCAACAATGAAAAATGCAGGATGTTATTTAGTAGATAGTGATACATTTGGTAACATTTATAATTTGAATAAAGATTGGTTTGCAAGAGTAGCCCCAACAGAAGAAAATAAAAAGAATAAAAAATTTTATGCAGACGTTATTAAATATTTTGGACACTTAGAAGGAGCAGACAAAGAAAGTAAGATATATTCATTCTTAAATAGATATTATATATTCAAAAAGATTGAATAAGATTGTTATTACAAATAACCCCTTAATTTATTATGGAAATTCCAGAATCAATCAGTAAAAAAATAACTTTTAATGATTTTATAATACCATTAAAAGATACACAGATTCAAATACCAGATATTGGTCCAGCAGTATTACTAGATGTAATTAATGAAAGTTTATTTTCAAATAAAGAAATAGATTTCCCAAGGCTTGAATTATTGAAAAATGGGTTTACACTTAGATACAATAATAAGGTATACTTTATAACTAGTGAAATTAATAGATACATTGAATTCCTAACTAAAAATAATTTTAAAATTAATAAAATTTCAGATATTTGTCCTATAAATTTTCATATTTTAAATAAACAATTAACTAATCAAACTAATGTATATATTCATATTTACGAAAAATTGTTTAAACTAAGAGAATTTATTATTAATAATTCACTTAATCTATTAAATTTTTATTGGCCTTCATTTTTTAAAGGTGAAGTAACTAGTTTTATTAAAAATCCTATGATGATGGTATTGAGATTTAAAAGACCAACTGGAAAATCATTGATATTAAATATTATTGATATTGATAATAGAATTATATTGCTATCACAAGATAAAGTTAGTCAATTTCTTGAAAAAGGTCAAGAAGAAAGACTAAAAATTAATGAATGTGAATTAATTAAAGATGTAGTAAATAATTGGAATGATGTTATTAATATGGATGATGAAAAACAATTTATAATCAATAATTTATCAAATGTTATCGGATCTATAGATATGGCCAAATTTATTTTTGAATCAAATAAAGTAAAAAAAGAGTATATAATCGATATTAATCATATAAATAGTCTTGTTAATTTCTCATCAAACAAGTCAAAAAAAGAATATATTGAATATTTTTGTTCAAAATATAAAAAGTTATTTATATTATCTTCGCAAAATACAATACTACTAAATTTTGAAGGATTTAATAAGTATTTATTAAATTTAAATCCTTTACATTTAAAATCATTTAATGATAAAGAACAAATAAATGAAATGTATTATAGTATTACTAATGCTCTTGTTGAATGTTATGAAAAATTATATTATTTTCAAAAAATATAAATAGATTAAGCCAATTACTTTAGCAAATAAATAAAAACATTTCAGTTGAATTGAAATGTTTTAATTTGTATTAAATATGTAAAGTATACACAGTATTCAATTTATGGTAAAAAGTTAATATGAATAAATGGATTCAAATATGAATAAAATGTTGGAACATTAAACATATTCATATTATACAAATATGGATCATAATAATAGTTAGAGATTGGAGAGAAAGTGTTTGGAGTATAATAACTATATGTACTTGTTCTTTTTGCGCCTTTTTCTTCGATATCAAAAAAATCATCGTGTTCGTCATCATCATCATCATTAAATGGATCATGTTTTTTCCCTTTTTTACTCTTACTTTTATCTTTACCTTTTTTGGCACCTCCACTTTGTTCTAAACCAGAAACAAATTTGGTCAAATTTTTCCTGAATTTAGTATAAGTGTTCTTTTCATTTTGAATAACAATAGGTTCTAGAGAGAAATCAACTGTATTATCGTTTCTAGTTTCTTTTACTTTAAAACTATAAAATTTTCCACCTCCAGAATTACCCTTTTGAATTGTGAAATAAAATTTTGGAACATTATTATTAAAGTGTTCAGACAAATTTTTGTAGAGGTTTTTTGCAGCTTCTAAAGAGTTCTTAGCTTTAACTTGAGTTTTTAAACTACCATCAATGTGGGGATTTACAAGTACATAAGAATTAGACATTATATATTATTATAGATTTTTTTTTTTGACTAAATATATATATATTATTTTTGACTATCATAGTATTATTATAGCATTAAAGAATTTATATAAATTTAATAAATGAATAATGACTATTTGAATTGATTTACTACTATAATAATACTATAATAATACTATAATTTCGAAGAAAAAGATTTTATTAAATTAATAATAAACGATTTCTTCTTAAAGAGAATCTACATTAGAAAATATAATATGGTTAAGGTAATAGAACTGAAAACAACACAATCTCCTGCCATAAGAACTTTAACAGATACTCTAAATTCTCTTCTTACTGATATTAATATTACTTTTTATCCTACTAGCACTACACAAAAAAGTAATTCTAATGAAGATCAGACAGAAGAAGATTCAGAAGTTAATAAAGTTTCGCAGAATGGTGGTGTTGTTATAAAAGAAGTAAATAAAACTGTAACAGTTTTAGTTTATTGTAAACTTGATGGATTTGAGGAATATACTTATAATTATCATAAAAGTAAATTAATGATTGGTGTTAAGCTTCCAAACTTACTAAAATGCTTAAAATGTATGACACATTTTGATACAATGTCATGGATTATTGAAAAAGAAGATATGAACAAACTTATTGTAATTTTAGAAAGTAATGAAAGACATGAAAAAAAGATTTTTAAATTAAATCTAATGGATTTAGATGATGATAGATATGAAATTGAACCAGTTGAATTTCCATATAGTATTACTATGCCATCTCAAGATTTTCACAAATATTGTAAAGATATGACTTCAGTTATGGCTACAAAAATGGAAATACAATGTACAAATAATATGTTATTTTTATCAGGAAAAAGTGACATTGGATCTGTAGATTTTCAGTTAGGAGAATGTATAGGAGGATTACAAATAGATGTTAATACAGATAAAAATGAAATTGTTCAGGGATTATTTGAACTTAAATATTTAACAATATTTACAAAATGTACTAATTTATGTAATGAAGTTAAATTATATCTAAGAAATGATTATGCTTTAGTTGTAAAATATCAAGTAGCTGCTTTAGGTGAAATCAAATTAGTATTATCACCGAGTGAACCTGAAAATTAATTTTTAGTTTTTTTTATTTACAAAGTCTAATAGAGACTTTGTAAAGAAAAAGAATACATTTATATTATTCATATTCTGGCATATGAGCAATATAAATTATATCTAGACCATATTTACTTAATATATCTTTATTTATTAAATTAAGACTATTATTATTACTACTTTTATTCCAAATTTTAATTACTGAAAAATTACTTTTTTTTAAACATACAGATAATCCAACAATATCATCTTTAACTGATATTAATTTATCAGTAACTAAATAATTAGATAAATCATTCCATAGTTCTTGTGATTTATATTCAGAAATTTTAAATGACCAACAACCTCCATATTTATTTGATTCATCTTCCCACAAAGGAATAATATTATCTTTCATTAAAAAAAAATGTTTATTATTAATACCTCCAAGCTTATCCCAATTATTATAAAGTTTCCAATAACTTTCAACATCATTTATTTTATATAACTTTTCGTATCCATCTAAAGTCCAATTATCTTTTTTTGAATGGTACCATAAATTCCATTCATCTTTAAATTTTAAATTATGATTATTTGTATCAGAGCTATTCTCCATTTAATTAATATAAAGAAAACTTATTTAAATAAGTTTTTTTTTATATTATTAATGAACAGTTTAAAAAGTAAATTTGTTGCTTTTAGAAACTTTTATCAAAATCAAATTAATTCAAATATTGCTTCTGTAATTATTAAAAATTGTAAGTTATCTTCTCCTTTATTCAAACCTTTTTATTTGGATTTTTTAAATTATATACCATATTTTATTCTAAGGACAATTTTAAATTTTTATGATATCAATTATCTGTATGAAACTGATGGTATAATAAAAAATTCAATAAAAGATACTAATACTTTATTACCGATAGTATTATCTTTTCAATTAATAAATAAAAATAATGAAACAGTTATCGATCTAAAAAATATAACTAAAAATTATTCAAATAATATTAGTTTAGACTATATTATTAAAAATGAATATTTGAAATTTCAAGATATTGAATTGAATTATTATTTTTTATCTTATCAACTATTCACAATCATAAATAATAATAAAAATTTAAGTAGTGAAGAAAAAAATTATAAATCATCTTTAGAAGAATCGATGGATTCAAATGTAGATTTACAGATAATTATTAAGATAATTAAACAAGGTATGCCTCGGACATTTACTTTTGATTTTTCAACACACAAGCATTTAAGTAAAAATGAATTGAATCAACTATTTTAATTTTCAACAACTCTAAATTTATTTTATAATTAACAGTATATACAATTAAATGAGCGAACATAAAATTGTACCCGATAAAGAAATAAAATTAAATTCTTCTATTTATTACGATAATAAATTATTAAAAATTCATGATTATTTTAATATAATTACATTACCTTTAATTTTTGTTAGTAATTGGATCCAATTACTATTTGGAAATATATTTGGTTTTGATTATTTATTTTATTTATTTTTGATTTATATTTTATTAGATTTAGTTTGGTTAATTTGGAAACCTAAATCCGTAGGAAGTCCTGGTGTTATAATATTTCATCATGTTATAACATCAGTCGGATGGGTTATTACAGTATCACAACCTGATTTGGCATATCTAGCAAAATTAGCGTTACTTGTAGAATTTAATACATGGTTTAATATATTAAGAAGATATTACAAAACAGATTTTCTATATACATGCTTCTATGTTACATGGTTTTTATTTAGAGTTGTACTATATCCAATTTTATTTTTACAATCATATAAAAAATACATTTTATATTGTACGATATATAACTCATATTTTAATATGGCATTACCCATTTTTGTAATATGTGTTTCTCTATCTATACTTAATATAATATGGACATATGAATTAGTAATAAAAAAGGGATACTTAGGAGTAACTAATAAAAAAAATTAATTCAGTTATATTAAAATAAATAGAATTTTTAATTAAAGAAAAATTAAAAATTCTTTTCTATAGTTTCTTAATATGAAAGATCAATTAGACTTATTAACATTATCAATCACACTCTTAATTATGGCTTTTGCATTTTGTTATTTAGGAAATAAAAATAATGATTCAATTGAAAATATGACATGTATTTTCGATAAAGAAAATGAAGAAAGACTAAGAAAGTCATATCTATGGGATCAAGAATACCAAGATAATTATAATTTTAAATTTAATAATAATAATACAATATCAGAAAAAGATATGAATAAACTTAAAAATATTTTAAATAATAAATCTACATTCAAAAATGACAATAAAAAATTAAATGAAATTTTTGATGAACCTAAAAAAGTTGTTAATTATATTGAGGAAATGATAGATTTTTTACTTTTGGATAATTCAAAAGAATATAAAGAAAAAATAGATGAGAATACACCTTTAAATTTAATTATTCACTTATTATTGATACTAAGAATAAGAAAATTATTACAATGTAGAAATCTTCAAAAAACAGTTGGTAATGATTCTTCTATAATATCTAATACTGTTGCTAATTTACTTAGTAAAAATATAGTAAGACTATGTACAAATGATGACTTGAAATCTTATTGTGAAAGTTTTAAACCTACATTTGAAGTAAAAAAATTGGATAAAGAACTTGTCCTAAAAGAAATGGAAGCATTTACAAATAATCAATTCTTAAATGATGATTCAAGAGAAGTTGTAGATAGATATGAAGATTATGATAGAAGTTTTGGACTATTTTCAATAAAAGATTCAGTAAATAATTTTGGAGTTGGTTATTACAAAGATTCAACTCTTGATAGTTTACTACAGGTAATTATAAATAAGTTTGAAAAAAAACATAATCAAAAGTTTGATAAATTCGAAACTGAACATTTATCTGAACTATGTGTTATATTTCTTAAAGATATACATATAATCTTAGACAAATTACATAATAATGATGAAAAAAATCTTGTTGAAAAATATGAACTGCAATTAAGATATAATCCTATGCGGGAGTTATTTTATAATTTGAAATTTCATTATAAAATTCTATCAATATATTATCTTATTGATAAAACAGTAACTAATAATAAAGATAAAGAACAAGCTTATCAATGTTGTGGAAATGGTAATGGACAATGTTTTAATTATACTAAAAATAGAAGAGATGAAACTCCACTTGTATTTGGAACAAATGAATATGGATTTAGAAAAGATTCTAAATGTTATCCAGAGAGTATGGCTCATGTTCAAAAGAAACAAAATACATTATTAACTGACATTCTAAATAAAGAAGAAAATATATGGAAAAATTTAGATAACAACATAAAAAAACTATATATTGAATATCTTAATGATATTATTAATTATGTATCAAATACAATTCCTTTATCTGGTGATATAAATAAACCTAAAACAATAATATATTTTATGGATAAATTGAAAAAAATGGACAAGTTTAAAATAGATAATATATTCATATCTAAACTAAGGTCTGATTTAATACCAATATCGATGAGTGTAAATAATTTTATGTCTGATGAAATTAAAAATGTAATCAATTTAATAGAGGAATCTGATAACTATAATAAAATTATTAGATTAATAAATGATACTGAAGAAGGTAAATATCTAAATAAGAATTTTGATTTTATTTCACTTGAAAATCTTACACTTATCAAATTTTCAGTTATTAAACTTTTAGAAATAAGTAGTTTATTTATATACTTAAAAGCTAACAAGTCATTAACTATGACATTTTTAAAAATTATATTAAATTTAGTAGACAGTAATTTAAATTATTATACTCTACTAAAGAAAGTTGGAATTTTACCAAGAAATCATGGTTATTTCCTTGAAAGATTAACTGAAATATTAAAAGATAATAAATATATTAAAGTATCATCAAAACTAATTATGTTAAGTAATAGACCTAATACTACAATTACTTATAATTTGGAAGAAATCAAAAAATTAACAAAAACATTCAAATTTGAAAATATATTCCCTCATAAAGAAGAAGATGTATGTGATGTATTCAAACCTATCTTGTATGTATTAAGAAGTCAAAAGAAAATCTCTCCACAAGAGTATATTAAATATAAAAATTTGATTGGTCAAGAATGTTTTAATAGATATAAAATTTATGATCCAAATGAGAAAAATAGACAACCATTTACTACTGTTGAAGATGATTATAATAAAATGATTAACTCTATTAATAGCTATATTAAGAAAAATCCAAAATAAATAATTTTATAAAATTATATCACTTACTATTCCATCTATTTTAAATTTATTAATTTCATCTAATATAAACTGATTTTTGCAAGTGTAGACAAAACATTTTACATTAATATCTTTTAATACATTAACTGTATCTTCTCTTAGCATTTCCCAATGTAAAGATAAAAAGTCAATATTGAAGTCTTTTTTAAAATCAATTAAATCTTTATTTAATAATCTATTATCAGTAATTAATCCTAGTTTTATATTCGAATTATTAATTATATTACTATCATTAAATTTACTCAAATGTATTTTATTAAAAGTTCCTAAATAAATATTATTATTAAATAAAAAATCATTATTAAAAAAATTTATTAATTTATCTGCTAAAATATCATTTCCTTTTAAATCTAAATATAATTCCTTTTTTTCTATGTTTTTTATTTTAAATAAATCATCTAACGTTAAAATATGGCTTTTTGAATCTTTTAGTTCAGAATAATTCATATCAGAAATCATTTTTAATTTTTCTAATTCATTGGCTATAAATAAATCATGATATAATACAATTATATTATCTTTCGTTAATTGTACATCAAGTTCAATCATATCAAAATTACTATTAATAGCATTGGTTATGGATTTATAAGAATTGTCCATAGTAAATTTATTGTCAATATACCCTCTATGTGAAATTTTATTTACCATACTAGCTAGTAAAGCATACAAAATAAATAATATACTATATGTAAATTATAAAAGGTATAATATAAAATCATTTTAAAGTTTAAAAAAGATTAATATCTAAATGGAACTCTTAAATTTATTTATTTTCTTAGGTTTTACCTATTTAATAAGATTATTTAATTATTATCAAATAATATTTTATTTATTGGTCTTCTCAATATCATTACAGATAACAGTTAATGAAAATCAAAAATTTATAGAATATTCAATCGAGCAAACTAAAAAATATAAAACAGAATTATTAGAAAAATATTCAAAATATAAATTGATTCAACAAGTTGAATTTATATATACTAAAACAAACGAATTGTATATAAAAGGAAGGGATACTATCGTTTATTTTATTGGTAGAAATCTAGTTACTACATTTTTACCTAAAGAAATTGCAACATTAATGCTTGATGAGAATATGCATAAATTGGTAAAACCTATGCTTAATAATAATCAACAAAAAGAATTGATCTATAATGATAAAAAAGAGAAAGTATTTAACAGTGACTCTGATATGTTTGACTTTTTACAAAACTTAAAAGATTAATTTTGATTGAAGATTTCATCTAATGTTTCTTTGTTATCGAAAGCATTACTCAACAGATTTCAATTTCGAAAAAACGACTAAAATAATCAGAATCAGGATCCTGATTCTGATTATTACTAATATTTTTAAATATAAAAAAAATTGATTTAAATTTAAAAAAATACTATACTTATGATATTAATGAGTCTAGTCGAATATGAGGATATCAAAAATTTAATAAGATTGTATTTTAATCAAGATCAAGTACTATTTAATCATCTTTTTTCATCATTTAATCAATTAATAGAAGAAATAATTCCATTTACACTAATTAAAGAAAATAATTATTTTTATGAAAATGTAGATAAAACAGATATTTATCTACATGGATTTAGATGTAAAAATATCAGATTGAAACCAGTTGTATTTGATAATAATCCTAATGAAATAATGTATCCAGATCAAGCAAGAAAAAATCATCTTAATTATTTTGCACATATTTATGCAGATATAGAACAAGTTGTAGAAAGAATAAATGTTCTTACTGGTGAAACTACAATTAAGGTTGTTACAAAAAACAGTGAGGAGGATCCTATTGCTATTGCTAGTGTACCAATTATGGTTAAATCAAAATATTGTTCAACAACAATAAAAAAAGATTCACATAATGAATGTAAATATGATCCTGGTGGATACTTTATTGTTAATGGAAAGGAAAAAGTTGTTATGTCTATTGAAAAAATGGTAGATAATAAACCATTAGTTTTTACAAAAAAGGAATCTAGTTTTCCAAGAGGATATTTTTACACATGTCAAATTAATTCAAAAGCAAATGATTGGTCCGATAATCTACAAATTCTTAATATTAAAGAAAGAAAGGATTCAACCTTCATAATAAGTACATCTCAGTTATCTGATATAAAAATTATTGTTCTAATGAGAGCGTTAGGATTAGAAACTGATCAAGATATTATTTCTAATTTTTGTTACAGTTTGGATGATATTAATATGATAAATTTAATCAAACCATCTATTGATAATTCAGTAGATGATGAAGGAAATATTATCAGAACAAAAGATCAAGCAATTGATTTCCTAATTACCAAATTAAGAAGAAACAAAAGATTTAGTCAAACAGACGAAGAATTAGCAGATAAACAAAAGAAAATTTTCTTAGAAAAGATTTTTAGAAAAGATCTTCTACCTCATTTAGGTGAAGATATTAAACTTAAAATTAGATACATAAGTTATATGTTTAATAAAATGTTTAAGGTAATGCTTAATCGCGAAGAACCAGATGATAGAGATGCATTACAAAATAAAAGAATCGAAACTCCAGGTGTATTAATCGGTCAATTATTCAGACAGAATTGGAAAAAATTATTAAATGAAATTGGTAAGAATTTTAAAAAGAAAAATCAATCTGATGAAAATCCAGTATCAGTTATTAATCAGATAAAACCAAATGCGATAGAGCAGGGTATTAAAACTGCATTATCAACTGGTATTTGGGGAATGAATAAAACTAAGAAAGGTGTAGCTCAAGCTTTACAAAGATTATCTTGGTTTGGTTCTAATTCATATCTAAGAAGAGTGATGGCACCATCACTAGATGCATCAACCGCAAATATTACAAAGATTAGATTGGTGAATAGCCTTCAGGCTCAATTTTTATGCCCGACGGAAACTCCAGAGGGTCAGAACATTGGAATTATTAAGAGTTTGTCAATGTCTGCAACTATTACCATGCAAAATAGTAATCAATTAGAAATTGTAAGAGAAATTATCAAACAGTTTGGAAAATCTGAATTACCAACTAATATTGATCCTTTAGATATTCCTGTATATGGAAAAGTATTTATGAATGGTAATTGGATTGCAGTAACAAAAGAACCTTATGAACTTTACACTATATTAAAAAGAAATAGACAAGAAGGAGTTTTAGATAAATTTACAACAGTATATTTAGATTTCTTGAAAAAAGAGATTTGTATTTTTTCTGATGGTGGTAGAATGATAAGACCAATATTACAAGTTGAAAATAATAAAGTTAATATGACAAAAGAAGTTCTTGCAGAAATTAATAGACAAGTTGATACAACTTCAGAATCTAATAGTACTAAGAAAGGTAATTCTTGGAATATTCTAATGGATAGATTTCCTAATTTACTAGAATATGAAGATATCGAAACATCAGGTTATTTAATGATTGCACAGACTCCTTATGATTTAGAATCTAATGAAACAAATAAAAACAGAGATCTAAAACATAAAGATATTAATGATGTTAATAGATATGGTGATTATAGATATGTTAATTATACACATTGTGATATTCATCCTTGGTTAATGCTTGGGTATGTAGTTTGTAGTATTCCGTTTTCAAACCATAATTTTGGATTGAAGAATATTATTTTCTTCTCACAAGCAAAACAATCAATTGGAATTTATTTGACTAGTTATAAGGATAGAATGGATATTTCACAAGTATTGTATCATCCACAAGTTCCATTGGTAACTACTGAAGGAATGAGAATTAATAATTCTATGGATTTACCATTTGGTGAAAATGTAGTGATTGCTATCATGAGTTATATGGGATATAATCAAGAAGATTCAATTATCTTCAACAAAGCATCAGTAGATAGAGGATTATTTCTTTGTGATTCTCTAAAGAAAGAACATGCTGAAATTGTAAAAAATCCTTCTACATCTCAAGATGATGTCTTTACAAAACCAGATTCTAATAAAGTTACTGGAATGCAACAAGGTAATTACGACAAATTGAATGAAAAAGGATTTATACCAGAAGAAACTATTATTAATAACCAAGATATTATTATTGGTAAGGTATCACCAATTCAACCTACTGGTACAAACAATAAAGTTTACAAAGATAACTCAGTTCAATTTAAAAGTAATGTTGAAGGTGTTATAGACAGAGTACATACAGGAGTTTATAATAATGATGGTTATGAGATGTATAATGTTAGATTAAGAATGGAACGAACTCCCATCATTGGTGATAAATTTTGTTTGACTGATGATCATGAAGTTTTAACATCTGATGGTTGGAAGCAAATTAATAGAGTTACAACTGATGATACAGTTTGTTGTTTGAATCCAGAAGATAATACAATTGTTTACAATAAACCTTCAGAAACATATAAATTTGATCATGAAGGTGAAATGTACTCACTTAAATCTCAACAAGTAGATTTGGTAACAACAATGAATCATAAAATGTATGTTAAGAAAAGAGATAGAAAATCATTTGAATTAATTGAAGCTAAAGATATAAATGGAAAAAGAGTTAGTTATAAAAAGAATGGAATTAATAATCAAAGAGAACTTGAAAGTTTCAAAGTACCAAATTCTGAAAAGATTTTAAATATGAATGATTTCTTAGTATTCTTAGGTATTTGGTATGCTGAAGGATGGACTGATAAACATAATAAAAGAATTACAATTTCAGTAAATAAGAAAATAGTACAAACTGAAATAGAAAGAGTATGTAATAATTTAGATATTCATATTATTAAATCTAATGATAAGTGGCATATGCACAAAATAGAAATTTATAATTATCTGAAAGATTATAGTAATGGTGCTGTCAACAAATCTTTACCTAAATGGGTTTTTAATTTGAATAGAGATCAATCGAGAATCCTATTGGAATCCATGCTAAAAGGTGACGGTTATAAAACAAAATCAAATACATGTAAGTATTTTACATCGTCAAAACAATTAAAAGATGATGTTCAACAATTAGCTCTACATTGTGAATGGTCTGCTAATATTTATGAAAGAGATATGAGTGGCCCTTATTCAATAAATAGTAAAGGAAAAGAAATAATTCCAACTACACAAGCGTATGAATTATCAATTATCAAGAGTAAAAATACTCCTACAGTAAACCATGGTCACGTAAAAACACAAAATGGTCAAAAAGAAGAAATAATAGATTTTAAAGGAAAAGTTTATTGTCTAGAAGTTCCATCACATATATTTTATGTAAGACTTAATGGAAAACCTGTTTGGACTGGTAATAGCAATAGACACGGCCAAAAAGGTACGCTGGGTATCCTTCTACCAGAAAGAGATATGCCTTTTACTGAAAGTGGCATGGTACCTGATCTAATTATGAATCCTCACGGTATTCCGTCAAGAATGACTCATGCACAGTTATTGGAATGTTTAGCTTCTAAATATGGTGCAGTAACAGGTCAACATGTTGATGGTACACCATTTAATAACTACAATGTTGCTAAACTACCAGATTTGTTAAAGAGTGTTGGATTTAATCCTTATGGTCTTGAAACAATGTATTGTGGTATTACAGGAAAGAAAATGCAAAGTGAAATTTTTATCGGTCCTACATACTACATGAGATTGAAGCATATGGTTTTAGATAAAGTTCATTGTTTAACAATGGACCATGAAGTTTTAACCGATACAGGATGGAAGTTTTTTAATGAACTTGATAAAAATTCTAAAATTGCAACATTAAATAATAAAGATGAACTTGTATATGATAAACCACTCGATTTAATTCATTATCCTAGGTATGATGGTAAAATGTATAAAATAAAAAATCAACAGATTGACTTGCATGTTACATCTAATCATAGAATGTATGTATCAAAAAATACTAATAAATATACTTTAAAAAAAGCAGAAGATATTAAAGGAGAATATTATAGATATAAAAAATCAGCAATTAATCCAAACAATGAATATATACATAATTTTGAAATAACAGAAAAGATAAATAATAAAGATACACCAGTTAAAGTTCTTGATATGAACAGTTGGTTAACTTTATTTGGTATATGGATTGCTGAAGGGTGGGTTGAATGGAGTTCATACAAAAAAAATATTTATAAAGTAACTATATCTGTTAATAAACAAAGAGTAAAAGATAATCTATACCCTGCTCTTGATAAATTAGGATATAAATATAAAGTATATAACGAAAAGTGTTTTATATATGATAAACAATTATTTGTAAATCTTAAAGAACTATCTTGTGGTGCATTAAATAAATATCTTCCAGAATGGGTTTGGAAATTAAATACATGTCAGTCTATAAAATTAGTTGATTCAATGATACTCGGCGATGGTACCTATAAAAAGAATAAAAAAGGGATCTATGGAATGATATATTATACTTCTTCAAGAAATCTAGCGAATGATTTTATGAGATTATGTCTTCAAGCGGAAATGTCATGCAATGAATCAATACATTCTAAAAAAGGTAATACAACAACTATGATTGATGGTAGAAAAATAATATCTAATCACGATCACTATAGATTAGCTGTTATAAAGTCAAGAAATAATCCATCTGTTAATCATACACATGTTAATGAACAACAAGTTCAAGAAGAAATTGAATATCAACCCGAAGAACCAATTGAGGTGTTCTGTTTACAAGTTCCAAATGAAGTATTCTATGTAAGAAGAAACGGTAAACCAATATGGACTGGTAATAGTAGAAGTATTGGCCCTAAACAAGCAATTACAAGACAACCATTAGAAGGAAGATCAAGAGACGGTGGTCTTAAGATTGGAGAAATGGAAAAAGATTCTATGATTGCCCACGGTGTAGGTCAGTTCTTAAAAGAAAGATTAAATGAAGTATCTGATATTACAAAAGTACATATATGCGATGATTGTGGAAGATTTGCTGCAAAAGTATTTGATAAAGATTATTACTACTGTGATGGTTGTGATAATTCAACTAGAATATCTGCAGTATCAATGCCATATGCATGCAAACTATTGTTCCAAGAAATTACTAGTGTTAATATTCAACCAAGAATTAGAACAAGACAATCAGTATTTGAAGCCAGTGTTTAAAAAAATGAAAAAGCAAATTAATAGAACAACACCTTTACTTTATAATGGAAAATATAACAGATAATCAAAAATTAATTAAAAATCAAAAAATAATGGTTTTGGATACAGAATATGACACTAATCCAAAAAGATTACTAGCTATTTCTTATATAATATATACTTTTGATGAAACATGGAACAAAACAAAGTATCTTGAATATATAAAACATCCAGAAAATGTATTTAAAGTTGATGAAGAAGGACATGCATTTGAATATCATAAATTAACAAATAAATTCTTACAAGAAAATGGAGTAGATATTAAAGAAGTACTAGAAAACTTTTATAATAATCTTTCAGGAATAGATGTTATAGTTGGTCAAAATATTATAACTGCTGACATTCAAATTATTAGAAAAGAATCAATACCTGAAAATTTATGGTTTGGTAAAATAAGAGATATTCTCAAAAATATACCTATATATGATACAATGATATCATTCAAAGATAAAAATCCAGAAGAAAAATGCTCATTAGACTCGATATATAAATTTTTATTTGATAAAGAGATGAAAAATCATCATAATCCAGTTAATGATTGTAAAAATACATTCAAGTGTTTTGAAAGAATGAATGAAACTGAATATATTTTTAATGATCAAAGATTTAATTACAGTGAAGATATTTTTGCAGAATTAATGAAAAAATGTCAAAAATGTGATCTTTGTGAAAGCAAGATACCAGAAGGAAATAATATTTATAAATTTATTAATAAAGATAATATTATAAAATCAAAATATAAATCTTTTTCAATAATAACTTCGCCAGATTTAGAATCAGCAAAGTTGATTCTAAATACAAAAATTTGTAAAAAATGTTTTTCTAATTTAGAAATTCTAATAAGAAATGATAATGATAAAATGTTAAATATAACCAAGATAAAAATGGATGATTCTTATGTAAAAGAATTTTTCGAAATAATTGGAGATGAATCAATCATTGTATATTTGGAATCACAATATAAAGATAAAGACGAAATTAAAAAATTAGGTGGAAAATGGGATGGTCAAAAAAAAGCTTGGTATTTTACTTATACGCCAAAAACAACTAATAGACTAATAAAATTTAAACAATGGATTAATTGAAACTATTCTATACACACAATTATTTTATAAGATGATTAAAAATCAGATTTAATAGAAATATTTTATTTCAAAAAGTTGAATAAAAATATTACCATGTAATAAAATTAAGCGTCGCATTTGAATCTTAAAAACTTTAAGATTTCTTCATTTATCTCTTTAGGTAAACTATTAAGAATTCCTTTGTCTTTTAATAGCTTATAATTGTGTGCCGCATTTATTATTCCAGTAAATTTTTCATATTCATTAACAATATCCATAAATTTAAATGATAAATGCCATGTATTAGGACAAAAAATAGATATACAACACAAACATTTAATATTAAATACATCACTTAAAATATTTTGAATATTTATTGACATTTCTTGATAATTTACTATTTTATTATTAACACTAAATTTTAACGGAGGTCTAAATGGAAAATTATCAACAGACATTCCATATTTATTATTATTATATTTAAATTCAATTATATTTTTTTCCTTATTATAATCAAATTCTAATTTTTCTTTATTTAATCTATTTATAGCTGCTTTTGGTAAGTTATTATTCATTATTAAATAATATAAAAATATTTTTTAAATAGATATATATTTAAAAAGTAAATAAGTATATTAAGTAGGATAATACATTTCGCATAGCGAATAAATTTATCTTGGCCCGGTTAGCTCAGTTGGTAGAGCGCACGACTCTTATAGTTATTGAGAATAATCAATTCTAATGATATCGTGTGGCCGTGGGTTCGAGCCCCACATCGGGTGGTAAAAAAAAATAATATTTAAACATTCTTAATTATAATGTATTATAATTAATAATGGAAATTAATAATAAAGATTTAAGATCTTATTTCCCGAATGACAAGACATTTATTATAGAATTTCATTCTGGAATTGGAAATTCTTTATCTGGTTTTTTTTATGGGTTATATATTTATAGCTTATTTAATTTAGATAAAACTCATAAATTAATCATAATTACAATCCCTAATCATAGAGGATTTTATTCTTTTAGTGATTTCTTTACTTCTAATGATAATATTAAATTATTAAAAGCAGATAATTATGATGAAAAATCATTATTTCCAGATAATTATGTAACAATTAATTGTAATATACTTTATACTCTTGATGATAACTTGTATGATCTAAAAACAATATTGTATAAAATTAACCCTATTCCAGAAAATTTTTATGAAGATAAAGAAATTATCTATCGACTTAAAATTATATGTAAGCAACTAAATATAAAATTAAAAGATGATATTAAATATAAAGTAAATAATTTTTTGAATATAAATTTTAAAGAAGAAAATGTTTTTGGAATTCATATAAGATCAACTGATAGTAAACATAATAAAGGTAAAATGCAAATAGGAAATAAAATAATAGAACCATTCAAATTAATAGAAACAACTAAGTATACACCAGCATATTATCCTCCAGAACCTGAACTTGGTAGTTATTTACAAATTGAATATAAAGGATATGAGATTGATTCTAAAATAGTTATTGTAAATGAAGACAAGTCTTTTTCTGTGATTTTTGATAATTCATCGAGAAATAATATATCAAAAATATTTAATGTTAAAAGTAAAAATGAATTTATAATAGATTTATCTACGAAGGATAAAAAATATATGTTTTCTAAATCAAAAATTATGACGGTAACTTCAGTCAATCATTTATTGTATAATCTAAAATTCTTGTCTTCAACAACAAAATTAATTAATATAAGTAAAGATAGAATAATAGAAAAAATATTTAAACCAAATAAAGATTTTGAAGTTGATGATATTATAGAAGTAAATGAAAATAAAAATATATATACAGCAGAAATAACATCTATTAATTATAAAAATAAGTATGAATCTAAAGCAGAGCTTTTTACAAATATTATTCCATTGCTAGCAAAAGAAAAGTCTGAATCTATTGTAAAACATACTACTAAGAAAACTTTGTTATCTAATGTGACACATACTACTAAGGAAATGAAGTTTCCAAAAGCTCCGCTTTTTACTAAGGAAATGAAGTTTCCAAAAGCTCCGCTTTTTACTAAGGAAATGAAGTTTCCTGATCCTGATCCTGATCCTGATCCTGATCCTGATCCTGATCATAAGTCTGAACCTAACTATAATATAATATATCATGATTATCAAATGTTGAATACAATTGAAAAAAATCCAAATATAACTAACTTTATTATTAAAAATATACGTAATAAATTATCTAATAATAGATTTACAAAAATTTTTATATGTTCAGATGATAATGATATTGAATATAACTTGAATAAATATTTTTCTAATGATTATGAATGTTTTTCATTTAATAAAAAAGAAAAAGTAACAAAAGTTCCTGGATTAGAAGATTATCCTTGGTATATTGACGATAATATAAAAGAAGAAATATTAGAAAAAGTAAAGAATGGTTTATTAAAAACAGATGGAGGACCTGCAAACAATGGGGTATTAATAGGAATTCCATATAATACTACTTGCAATAAAGAACAATTAGTTGAAGCATTAATTGATTCAATCATTTTAAGTCATTGTTCTGAAATTAATAAATCATGGAATGGGAGTACATTTTCTTCAATCGGATATATTATAAAAAATTTAGGATTTCTTTCTCATTAAAAGTTTGCTATTCATTTTTAAATATTTAGGTGGTACTACAGGAACAGGTTTTTCTACAACATTACCATTCTCATCAAATTTAGTATATTTTTTAGTAATATTAAAACCGATTTTAGTTTTTTCAAATGGATAACTATATCTATTAAATATCTCTTCAAGAGGTCCTTTGTATTTATTTTTTAATTCTTTACTTAAATTTAAAAATTCTTGCACAACATTTTTGTCTAAAAAAGGATATCTTCCTTCAATTCCATGTAAACCTGATATAATTTCATCTTTCATTAAATAATCTCGCATTGTACCATGATAAAATGATTTCCATATCATATCTTTACTTGGATCATTATCTAAAATATCAGACAAATTATCAGGAAAAATTCCATTAAAACAAGAATGATTCATAATCTTTTTCCCATCTTTTGCATAATCACACAAAATCTCATCTGCACCTGAACCAGACAAAACTATCTTTATACCATCTTCTTTAGCTTTATTAGTAATTACTGATAAACCAATTGAAGCCATATCTTCTAATAATCCTATTCCTTTCTGATGTTCATATTCATATTTTTCACAATTTTCTTTCAAATTACTATATTCTTTATTTATTTCATCTAATTCTAAATCAATAACAAAAAAATTAGTATCATTTTTACGTATTCTTTCAGACAATACTTTCATATTTTCTTTTCCATTGATTGTATATGTCCTATAATCAATATTAAGACTATTTAATAAACAACAAATAACGCCTGAATCATATCCACTTGATAAACCTACACTTATTAATGAATCTGTATTAGTTCTTTTTTTTATAGATTCAACTAAAGCATTTATATAATCGTCATAAGAATTCTTATATTGTTTAAAATCAAACTTGTAAACTCTTTCTTCCCCTATTTCTACTAATGTTAATAAATTAAATATCTTAGTTGTATTTGGATTCAATAATTTAATATTTTTTATATTTTCAGAATCGATAGCACTTTTATATGAGGAAATTCCTATCCTTTTAGAACCGATTCCATACCAGATTGGTTTTGTTCCAAAAATATCTGAAGAAATAATTATTTTATTATTTTTAAAATCTACTAAAACAATCGCAAATTCACCATCTAAATATTTAATAAAATCATTACCATATTTTAAATATAAATCAATTAAACAAAATCCATCAGAAATATAATCGCCAAACTCTTTATAATTATATATCTCTCCATTGAAAACAACTATTATTTTATTTTCTTCATTAACAAACGGTTGTTTAGTGATATCACCAGTAACATTTAATAAATTATGAACAAATGTAAAATTTTCATAAAAGAGATCATTTGTTAAATCAGGGCCTCTAGACTTCTGATATTTATTTGCTAATTCATAATTTTTTAAAATATAATTAAGTATCAGAAAACTACACATTAAATATAAAATAGTATATATTTTATTTTTAAAATTTCTAACTATTAATTTTAAATCTACAGAAAGATTTTCTAAATCTTTCCATATATGAATAAAAATATAATAAAATTAATAGTAGAAAATAATAAACAATTTACAGATAAAAAAATGTATGAATTATCTGGATATTACGATGAAACTAATCTAAAAGAATTTAGTAAAAATAAGATAAAAAACGATGATTTAACTTTTTTAGCTAATTATTATAACTCTGATAAAGGAACAATTTATGGATGTGCTCACAATTATACTAAAGTATATACAAGTATGTTTAAAAATTATAAAGAAATTAGTAAAGATACAGAAATTAAATTATTTGAAATAGGTGTAGCTAGTGCATCTTCATTAAAAATGTGGTCAAGTTTTTTTGATAAAATAAGTATTACAGGGATTGATATAAATCCTTCTTGTAAAGATTTCTGTAAAGAGTTTGATAATATAGAAATTATAATAGGCGATGTTTTAAAAAAAGAAATAAATGATACATATGATATAATTATTGATGATGGATCACATTTAGCCGATGATATAATTGAATCTTTTCAAAAATTATATCCAAAATTAAATAAAGATGGAATTTATGTGATTGAAGATTTAAAAACTTGTAATAATATTTCTTACATTAAATCTCATTTTAAATTTAAACATAGAAAATATTCTGATAATCTTGATAAATTTATCGAAATGAATAGTAGAGATAAAATAGAAAAATTTTATGAACAACTTAAAGATAATAAAATTAAACATTGTGTAGAAATTACTGGTAATTCTGAAATATGCTTCATATACAAATAAAATTATTTTATGATTAAATTTAGAAAATTAATTTTTCTAAATTTAATTTAAAAATCGATCTAATCAAAGATTTTCTGAAGCTAAATATATATGGACTTTATAGATTTTACATTATTTAATATATTTTTAAATCAACTAGATAATTCAATATATTTAATATGTTCCATTCAAAACTATCCAATAAATGAAAATGATATTGATATTGATGTAATGATAAATAAATTAGACTTGATAAATAGAATCAACAAAGTTGATTCAAATATTAATAATAATTTTTACAAAAAAATAGTAAAAGATAATCATGAACCAATATTAATATTTATTTATAATTTAAATAATAATCTAGATTTGATTCAACTTGTAAATTCAAAAGAAGATATTTATATTGCAATAAAATATAAAAATAAAAAATATATTGATAAACTTGCTACACAAATATCACAATTAAATAGAATTAACAATATTAATACAAACAATAGACTAAACTTGTTGAACCATAATTATTTTTTAACAGTAACAACACTTTTTAAAGATGATTTTAATCTTTTTCCTATTTATTATAAATATTACAAAAGTCAAGGAGTAGATCATTTTTATTTATACTACAATAACAATATTGAAAATTTAGATCAAAATTTCTATAAATATATTAATTCATTAAATGATGTTACTCTAACAGAATGGAATTATAGATATTTGAATGATGATAGTACAAAATATAAACATCATGCACAGCTAGGTCAAATACATGATGCATTGTATAGATTTGGAAAAAATAATTCAAAATATATGATTTTTAATGACTTTGACGAATATTTCAAGATTAAAGGAATTACAATAAAAAATTATTTATTAAATAATCCAAATGTAAGTACATTTGGTTTTTGTAATAGATGGTCTACTACTGTAGATAAACAGATACCAACTGAACTTCCTAATACATTTTTATATGGTGAAAAACATGATCATGGTAATAGAAGCAAGAATATATTAAAAGTAGAAGATATTGAAACTACTGGAATTCATGGATATTTAGATAGCATTACTTATAATATAGTTAATCCAACAAGAATTCTTAATTTAGATATGTTTCATTTTTATAATTGGTCCAATAAAAAGAGAACATATGATACTCCTTATATTTATAAATTAAAGGACAGTCATATTAAAAATAATACTATTACTTTATTACGTCAAATAAAAAGATAATCTTAGTTAATATAATTTATTAGATATACTATCATTAACTATTTGTGAAGTGATAGTAATAGTTCTTCTCTTTTTATTAAATTTAGCTTTCAAAGATTCTTTATTAATAGCAACATCTAAATTAATATCAAATGAACCATTTAAATTATTAGTTGTATTTACTTTAATCTTTTTAAGATTATCATCAATATTTACAGATAAAAATGCAGACACTTCTTCCATATTTTTTAATTCATTAAATATAATTTTTATTATTAGTTTGTTATCATCTATACTTTTATTAATGCTTAAAATTTCACTATTATCTAATTTAAATTCTAATTCTTTTTGTGATAATACCAAGTGAAATTTTAATTTTTCTTTAAAACAATTATATAAATGATAAAAATTACTACTTTTATCTTCATTAATTTTATTAATTTTATTATAAATAAATTTATCAAATTTTAAAAATCTTGGATTTATATCGATTAAATATATAAACCATTCTTCAAAAAAATTAATATGTGTATTCTCTTCAGATATTTTTAACCAAGGTTTATAAAAACCAGTAAAATGTATTATATTTGCATCTGTAACAAAATGTTGTAAACTGTTATTAAAATGTAGTCCTTCAGATAAACCAGTTTGATTCCATGATTTATCTATTTCTTTTATAAATTTACAAACTATGTTCATTATTGGTTGAGTACCACCATCATATAACTTTTTTTCTTTATTTTTTAATAATAATTCAATGCATTTTTCTGTATAATTTAGATAATTCCATGATTTCATATAAAATATGTACATTCCAGCATTAAATAAATAATTTTTTTTTAAATTTTTTTTTAATTTTTTTTCTATTATCCAATCATCAACAGACAGTTTATATGGAATGTCTGGATATACTGCACCAATACTATATTCTGGAGTTAATAAATTAAATAATTCTTCAATATTCCCTTTAACGATCATATCATCATCTAAATAAATACATTTATTAATATAATCTGGTAATAATTTATTGAAGTAAAATCTAATAAAATTATAGTCAGAAGTTGGTTTTAATTCCTTTTCTAATGAATGAAATGATTTTTTTTTATTTATATCTAATAATAGTTCCTCTGAAGGCATAATATAATTTATTATTGTATTCTTTTCTATATTTAATCTATCTTCAATATTATCATGAATAAATAAACTTTTACATATAACATTTATATGATAATCTAAATGATAAGGATCATCACATATTATATAAAATTTAATTTTTTTATAATTTTTACAATTCAAAACAACAGACTTTATTAATACTGATAATGCGAGAGATACATTTTGATCACCAGATAAAATAATATTAATATATTTATCAATAATACTTGTATTTATATTAAACAACTTTTTACTATTTATAAGTTCTTCTTTAATTTCATAATCAAAATTAAAATTATTATTAATATCTAAATTTATGTTAGTTGGTATTTTTGTTTTTAGATTATCAGTATTTTTAATCCCAATTTCATCTTTAATTAAATCAGTTATAGTATGAAGATTATTTTCTTTAAATTCTGAAATATATTCGTCAGGATTATCATCATTTTTTTTATTATTTAATTTTAATTTATGAATTCTTTTTCTAATTAATTTATCCATTACTAACAAATATAAAAAAAAATTAAATATTTAACTTTTTCAAAATAAACGAAAAAATTGATAAAAATCTGTCCATGTTTAAAATGGTCTTATTAATGAAACAAGAACTAAATATATATACAATTGAAAAATCAATTCAATCAGCTAATAGTAATCTTGATATAGAAACAGATAATTGGTAAATTTTAGGTTGGAGTAATAATTAAGAAACTGGATTTTACTATTCTAATGGTCCTGAAATAAATGAAATTTCACAAGGATTAATTGAAGATGGTCATTCAGGAAATTCATTTGCAATTACTATGAGAATATGTCAATATTCATTCAACGAGTATAACATTAGTAGTTATAAATAAAATAAAAATTGATTCTTCTATATTTAGAATCAATAAATTTATTCAATTAATGGGAAAAAATACTGGAGAAGGATATCGTCAAGGTCAACTAACAGACCGAAAACAGATTTTTAATCAAAAGACAGGGCAATTTATAAAAATAGATACATCTACAGGAAAGTTTATGTCAAGTAAAGATACGCCATACAAAGGAATTAGAAGAATCAAGTGATTTATTCTAAATATAGAAGAAGTAGGTTATAAAAATTGAAATTATAAAATTCAATCTCAACATTTAGTTTAATAAATAATGCCAAGTGTACTATCAAAAGAATCACCAAATCATTCAAAAGAATCACAAAATCATACTAAAGAACACTTCATTCAAGATGAAGAATCAAAATTAAGATTACAATTATTTAAATCAATTATTAAAATTACTCCTGAACATATAAATATAAGAGACGATTATGGAAATACACCATTATTGAAGTTATGTACACATTTTCCGAATGAGTATTTAAATATTGAATTTTTGTTAAAAAATGGGGCCTGTCCAAATATTCCTAATAAAGAAGGCATTATTCCTTACTTAGAATTAAAAAAACAAGGGTATAAACAATCATGTGATCTATTGTTAAAATATGGGTCAAAAGAAAAAAAGATTAATAATTTTTCATCATCATCAAGTAATAAAATTAATTGTATAAATGTGACAGAATCAAAATTAAAAGATATTGCGAAAGTTTTGAAAGATATTATACCGGAACTTTCTATTTAGAAGAAAAATTTAATTATGATTTATATAGAGACGTTGGTGATTTGTACGGTAAATCCAATAGTTGACGTCAATCCTCATTCGCCAAGTGGTTATATACTACTTGTAAAGAAACATCTATTTATTATGATCAGTTCTATCCTTTTTAATTTTTACTATCATTTAATAAAATATAAAATTTATTTTTAAGTCTTTTATATAGTCACTTATTTTTTTATCTGGACGAAGCCAACATTTTTAATTACCACATTTGATTGATGTAATATTTTTCATAAAACATCTTGCCATCTTGCTACTGTTTTTGCTTTGCAAATTACAATATCTTGCCATCTTGCAACTGTTTTTTGCAAAGCAAAAAACACAAAGATCACACAAAGATCACGAAGAAAGATGATTCATATATTAATTATTACATTTGTTGTAAATCCATTAAATTTATACATATATATATAAAATTAATGGATTTGTTCAAAAAATAGGTATAAATACACATTTGTATTAATAATATATATGGCATCATTTAACACGACGGAAAATACATATAATAAAGATGCAGTATATAATGCTTGTATGAATGGAGATATAAAGGTATTAGAATGGCTTCATAATAGCGAACATGAATTTAAATATAATAAAGATGCAATAAATGGAGCATCTGAAAATGGACACGTAAATGTATTGGACTGGTTTCATAAAAGCGAATATGAATTTAAATATGATGAATGGGCAATAAATCATGCTTGTGAAAATGGACACGTAAATGTATTAGAATGGTTTAATAAAAGTAAGTATGAATTCAAATATAGTTATTCGGCAATAAATATGGATTCAGCTTGTAAAAATGGGAATATTAATGTATTAGAATGGTTTCATAATAGTGAACACAAATTTATATATGATAAAGATGCAATAAATGAGGCTTCTGAGAATGGACACATAAATATATTGGAATGGTTTCATAATAGTCATTATAAATTTATATATAATCAAAATGCAATAAATGGGGCTTCTGAGAATGGACACATAAATATATTGGAATGGTTTCATAATAGTGAATATGAATTTAAATATAGTAAATGGGCAATAATTAATGCTTCTATGAATGGACATGTAAATGTCTTGGAATGGTTTCATAAAAGTGAATATGAAGTCGAATATGATATATATGCAATAAATTATGCTTGTATGAATGGACACGTAGATGTATTGGAATGGTTTCATAAAAGTGATTATGAAGTCGAATATGATACATATGCAATAAATTATGCTTGTATGAATGGACACGTAGATGTATTGGAAGGGTTTCATAAAAGTAATTATGAATTTATATATGATAAAGATACAATAATGTGTGCTTCTGAAAATGGACACCTAAATATCTTGGAATGGTTTCATACAAGTGAATATAAATTTAAGTATGACGAAGATGCAATAAATCAGGCTTCTGAAAATGGACACATAAATGTCTTGGAATGGTTTCATACAAGTGAATATGAATTTAAGTATGATGAAAATGCTATAAATAATGCTTCTGAAGAGGGGTGTGTAAATGTATTGGATTGGTTTCATACAAGTGAATATGAATTTAAGTATGACGAAGATGCAATAAATCAGGCTTCTGAAAATGGACATGTAAATGTCTTGGAATGGTTTCATAAAAACAAATATGAATTTAAATATAATAAAGATGCAATAAATGGAGCATCTGAAAATGGACACGTAAATGTATTAGAATGGTTTCATAATAGTGAATATGAATTTAAACACGATGAACATGCAATACTAAAAGCATTTCAAAATGGACAATTAGATGTATTAGAATGGTTTTATACTAGCGAATATGAATTTTTCCATAATTCATATCAAATATGGGATAGTTCTGATTCTGGACATGCAAATGTATTGGAATGGTATAAAAATAGTGAATATGAAGATGAATTTAACTATAGAAATATTAAAAGATCAATAATAAATGCTTCTGCTAATGGTCATGTAAATGTATTGGAATGGTTCAAAAATAGTGGATATGATTTTTATTATAGTTGTTCAGCTGTAGCGGTTGCTTCCCAAAATGGACATGTACATGTTTTGGAATGGTTTATAAACAATGATAAGTTTTATTATGATGAAGAAGCAATAAATAATGCTTCTTCAAATGGACAAGTAGATATTTTAGTGTGGTTTCATAATAGTGAATATGAATTTAAATATAATAATGATGCAATAAATAGAGCATCTGAAAATGGACACGTAAATGTATTGAAATGGTTTCATAATAGTGAATATGAATTTAAATATGATGAACGGGCAATAGAGTGGGCTTCTAAATATAGACGTGTAAATGTATTAGAATGGTTCAAAAAAATTGATTTTAAATTATTATAATATTTATAAATCAAATACAGTTCAAAAATGAATATTCATTTAAACCAGATTTTAATTTCTTAATAAAATAAAAATTGAAAAATATTAATTAATTTAGAATTATCCAAGTTATATTAAATGGTTAATAAAGAAGAAACTTATTACGGATATATGTCAATGACACAACTCCAGAATAATAAAGAAATGAATAATAAAGAAATGAATAATAAAGAATTCAGGGTAAATTACTATGAAGATTATCAAGGAAATAAAGTTATTATCTCAGAAGTTTCTAGTCTACCTCCAGAAGAGTATCATAATAACTTTAAAGATGTAGTAAAACTAGGAAAACTAAAGAAATGGATAAAATCAGAAAAATTTTGAATAGAAAATATTAAGATGCAAAGAAAAAATACTAAATAATATAATTTTAGTATTTTTTTTCTCGAAGGCCGGAATCGAACCGACGACCCTAGGATATACTGACATAAACCAACGGTTTTGCAGTTAAAAAACCATTACAGTCCTATGCTCTACCAACTGAGCTACTTCGAGATAATATATTATTTTCATTATGCAAATAAAATTAATATAACTATAATAATAAACATTTTTTTAAACTAAAATATATGTTTATTTTATAAAAAAATTGATTATAATTATAATTGTTTCTATATAATAATATAATAATGAATCATATTATTTACACTCGAGTTTCTACAAATTCACAGGGTCCAGAAAGCCTTGATGTTCAAAATGCGATTTGTCTCAATTACTTAAATAGTATTGGGATAGTTTTGAATAATAGTTATTCAGAAGTCACATCAGCTTATAATGGAAAACAAAAGGTTCTAGAAAATTTAATCAGTAATACAGAAAACGCAATTATTTATGTAAAAAATGTTAGCAGATTATCAAGAAATATCACGAACGGTTTAAAATATATTGAACTTGCTAAAAAGAAAAATATTAATTTCTTTTTTATAGATGAAAATGTAAGTACATGTAATGAAACACACACACACATCATTAGAACAAAAATATCAGAAGCACAGTTTGAATCAGAAACACTTGGTAAAAGATCAAGAGATTCAAATAAAATTAGGAAGGAAAGAGGACATAAATTTGGGAAAGCTCCATTTGGATATAAGGCTGTACATAAAAATGGAATTAGAAAATTTGATAAAGATCAATATGAACGAAAAGTTACTGATTTTATAGTACAGGCAAGAACTGGAAAATCTGCTAGTTTGTTAAATGCAAAATTAAAAAAGATTAAAGATAACCCTGCACCTATTTATTTTTATGATGAAAATGGACAAATTATTGAGAACTTTACAAAACCTAATACTCTTAAAAATTATGAAGTTGCAGATTTACTAAATGAATATGAAATTAAAAATAGAAATAAGGATTGGACAGAATCAAGTATTAGTACTATTTATAATAAAGAAATTAAATATGAAAATAACCTAACAGAAAATTTAAAGAATGATTTATCATTTTAGTTATCTTCATTAGTTTTATTTTTAGTTCTTTTAAGATTTGTTCTTTCAACTATAGGTCTTGATTTAATTATATGATCTGTCATTGAAGTTGCTTGTGTTTTATCCTTAATAATATCTGTTAATGCTTTTTGTATTGATTCTTTTGTAAGAGGAGCTTTAGTTTTATAAACATTTTTTCTTAATTTACCACCAGGAACTAAAAATTCTTTTTCTTTAACAACTTCTAAATGCTTTAAAATATTGTCTTCAAAATCTTTTTTTTCATTAGTTAATTCTTTAGTTCTAGCTCTAATATTTCTTATTTCATCATCAATAGCTAACCATTTTTTTACATTTTTTTTAAATGAATCGTTTACTTTATTTTGAATTTCAGGATTGTTATCTGACATATTAGTATATATTAGATAAAAATTCTTGGTCTTTAAGTGTTTAATTAACAAAATGCTTTTATTTTTTTAACATAATGCTTTCAAATTATAATCAGGTTCATATGTTGAATTATTCCATGGAGATACTGCATATTTAGGGTTAGCAATTGTACCTCTTAAATCCCATGTGGCATTCTTTAATGATTGTCCTACAGTATCAACACCAATGACGTATTTATCAGTGTTAATTAATTTATCATTATTCATTTTGAATTTTGCTTGAGTAAAATCTGTGTCGAACCATTTGTCTTGAATTTCTTGTGGAAGATAAGCTTTTGAATCATATTTTTTTAAAACATTTTTATTAAAATCAATAGTATTAGTGTCTACACCTTTTGGTACAGCTCTATCAAAAGCAACACTAACATCAGCCCCATCTTCACTATCAACATTTGGTTGGAAATCAGTAGTAGTTTCATCAACTTTACTGGATACATCTTGTTCTTCTTCTTCAGATATATCATTAATTTCTGGAACTTCAATATCAGTTTCATCATCTACATCATGATCTTCGTGATCTTCATTTTCTTCATTACTTCCAAAATTTTCTTGATCATAATCTTTATCAGATGCGAATCCTTCGTGAACTCCAACTGGTTCAGAATTATTTGAAGGGTTGCTTTCAGCAACCTTAGTTTCAGGACATGTCAAATAAAAAATTAAATAGCCTAAGACTAAAAGAATTAGGATGTGTGAGAATTGACTATCTTTAAGCATATATAAAGTGATATAGAAAAAAAAATCTAAAACTACCATTATTTTCTTAGAAATTTTTATATATAAAAAAATGAATTAAATAAAATAATTTTTTTATATGTTTAAAAACCAAATTGAGCAATATAGTTAAAATTTTTATTTACTTATAAAAAATTTAAATAAAAATTATAATTCTTTTAAATTTTCCTTAATTAAAAATAAAAAATTGATATTTCGATTTAAACAAACTTTACCTTACCTATTAGTTAAATGAGTTTAGATAAAAAAACAGATATGTATTTGGATATGACAGATAGTGATATCGATAAACTTCTACTAAATATTGATCTTATTACTGATGATTTAGATGAATCAGTAGATAATTTAAAGGATGATGATTCAAACAAACAAAATATAAATATATGTTTAAATTGTAAATCAGATACTTTAGTAAAAAATCAAAATGGAGAGAAAATATGCAAAGATTGTGGATTAGTAAATAGTGAACTATTTGATGAAATTCCAGAATTTAATAATGATTTAGAAGGTTCATCAAGGTATGGTTGTCCATCAAACTATTTTTATCCAAAATCTGCACTAGGTACTAAAATTAGAGCAAGAGGATTTAGTAAATTAAGTAATTTACAAAAGCAAGGGCAAATGCCATATAGAGAAAAAAGTTTATTAGAAACACTAACAAAAATTCAAAAAAAATGCAAACTATACAATATTTCACAAACAGTAATAGACAGTGCTAAAATTTTATACAAAAAAGTTACTGATTGCAAACATACAAAAGGTAAAAGAATAGGAAAGAATAGAATAATGAGATGTATCAATCTAAGATCAATGATAGCAGCATGTTTATTTCATGCATGTAAATTACAAGGAGAACCAAGAAGTCCAAAAGAAATTGCAGATATTTATGATTTAGAAATTAAAAACGTCAACAAAGGATGTAGGAAATTTTTAGAACTTATTGATATTGAGAGTTTAAATACAGAATTTAATAGTTCTAGATCTTATGATTTCATAGATAGATTTGCTAGCAAATTAAATTTGTCAGATGAATATATTCAAATAGCAAAAGATATATCTACAAATATTCATAAACTAGACATAGCATCAACACACGAACCTCCATCTGTAGCAGCAGGTTGTATTCTGATGGTTTCAGTAGTTTACAGATTAGATATAAGTAAAAAACAAATTTCAGAAGTATTTAAAATTTCAGATGTTACAATCTCAAAAACATATAGAAGAATTTATCCTTTTCATAATATTGTTATGATGAACAATATTACAAATTTGGTAACTGAAAAAAGGAATCAAATTCCAAAAAAGAAACTAGATATTACAAACGAAAACTTGGTAGTACCTAAAATTATAATAAATCACACTGAAGGAAATTCAAATATGCTACTAACAGATGATGATAATGATTCATGTGAATCTTTATCAAATAAAAAGAATAATTATGATAGTGATTCAGATGCTTTTTCACTGGATGATTACTCAGAAGAAAATAAAAATCAAATAGAAGTAGAAGTGTAAGTATCTTTTGAATCTAAAGTATTTAATTTAATATTTTATCAATAAAATCTTCAATATAATTAACAAATGTTATTCTAAAATTTTCATCAATTAGTTTAGGATACTTTTCTTTTATTTCATCAACATCTTTTTTATTTTCTGAAGATACAAATACTTCTTTTACACCAGCTTTCTTAGCTCCAATTAGTTTGTAAATTAATCCACCAATTTTAGTTATTTTACCAGTTAATTCAATTTCACCAGTCATAGCAATATCTCTCTTAATTTTTTTATTTAAAATAGTTGATATAAAAGCACAAGTAAATGCACAACCAGCACTTGGTCCATCTTTTGGTGTTGATGTAGAAGGTGTATGAACATGAAATCCATTTTTATACTCTTTAAAAATATATTCTTCGAATGAAATCTTTTTCTTGGAATTATCAATATCAATAAATGATTTTTTATTACCATATTTTTTAAATAAATATTGTTTTGCACATGTTAATGAACAATTAACAGATTCTTTCATGACGTCTCCTAAACTACCTGTTAATATTAAACCATCGGATTTATCATTATGTGATATAATATTTTTTACTATCTGAATAGGAACAATCCCACCATTACCATTACTAGTTGCATATAATCCATTAATTATACCAATTTCATCTTTTTCATGTACAGTTGTATTATTTTCATAATTATTTTTTAGTATTTTACAAACAAGATCTTTATCAATTTTAATCGATTTTACATTTTTAGAAAAGAATCCTCTTTTATAAATTTTATCTAAATTCAAATGTAATAGTATTTCTTCAATCTTTCTTTTAATATCTCTTACTCCAGCTTCTTGAGTATAGTTTTCAACTATATATTCAATAGTTTCATTATTCATTATTAATTTAGTATCTTCTAATCCTATAGATTTAACTAATTCAGGAGTAATAAAATTATTTACTATTTCTAATTTATCATTTAATGAATATGGACTTACATTTATTTCCTTTAATCTATCTAATAAAATAGGATCAACTAAAGATGAATCATTATAAGAAAACATCATAATAACTTTATCTAAAGGAAAATCAATTCCTTGAAAGAATCTATCTTGAAAAGTCTTATTCATATTAGGATCTGTTAAATGAATTAATATAGAAGTAATTTCATTTACTTGACCGTGTTTACTACAAGCTTTATCTAATTCATCAAAATATAATATACATCTTGATTTACCCATTTCTACCATTTTTTTAATAATCATACCCGGTTGAGATCCTGAATAAGTATAACCATGTCCATGTAAAATTTCTCCATCATTCTGTCCTCCTAATGTAATTTGAGCAAAAGGAATATCCAATGCTTTAGATACACTCTTTGCTAAAAGAGTTTTACCAACACCAGGTGGACCAACTAAACCGAAACTTGTTCCTTGAGAACCAGGATTAGATACCCACTTTCCAATTATTTGTAATAAAGATTTTTTAGCTTCTTCATGACCATAAGAGGCATCTAATAAGTTAGTTTCAATTTTCTTTATATATTGCTGAGCTTTAGATGAATTATTTTTTAATCCTTTATAAAATTGATCTTCTGTTAATGATGGCCATGGATAATTAATAATATGTTTTACAAAAGTTAATTGTTTAAAATATTCATTGTTGAAAGATTTCATTTCTTCTATTTTTTCAATAGTTAATGATTTTACATTTTCTGGTATATTTTTGTTAGTAACAAGTTGTTTTGAATAATCTATATTATCAACATTAATTTTTTTAAGTTTTTCAATTTGATCTCGCACTGATGATGAACTCTTTTTAACTTTACTTTGTAAATAGAAACTTAGATTTTCATAAATCAAATTATAAATATTTTTTACCTGATTTTTCTTTTCTTTTAGTAATCCTAATAAAATACCAGCGACATCATAATTCTCATCATCACCTAGTAATAATAAAAATATTATGTCATACATATCTTTAACTTTTGAATTTTTTGATAAGAACTCTTTCATCAAATTTAGAATTGATAATCCAATAATATTCATAAATTTGTTATAATTATCTTCTATATGTTTTACATATTTTTCTACAGAATAACTATATATGTTGCCAATGTAATCATATCTTACAAACATTTTTACAAATTTACTTTCTAGATTTTTATCTTTAGTCAGATTCAAAATATCATTCTTTTTCTTATACAGTATAGGCAAATTAATTTGACTAGACTTCAAATTAATACTTAAATAATCATTTTTAAATAATAATTTTATTAGAATTATATAAGTAGACGAAGAATTAGTTGAATTTTCGGAATCAGTCGTAATTTCAGGAAATCTTAAATACAAATGTCTAGTTCTTTCAAGATAATCATTGCTAATAATTGTAGATGGCTTTTCTAAATAATAACCATCATTTTCTAATAAACTTAAATTTACTTCATTATCTGATTTTACTTTTTTATTAATTTCTATCTTTTCAATACCAATACAAGTAACTGAACTTTCAAGTTCATTAAATAATTCTGAATATTCATTTTTCAAAATGTTTAATTTTTCTTTATCAAAATAATATTCTATTGTATTATTTATATTGCCTAGCCCATATTCCTCAATCATATTACAAATTTTTTTACTGTATTCATCTAGTGGATCATCAATCGGAAATACTTTCAAATGATCATCTGTTTCTTCTTTATTAAAGAATCCTTTAAATAAATAATTATCCAAATCAAATAAATGAGACAATGATTCATTATCTGACAATAGGCTATTGTCAGATTGATTATTTAATATATCTTTAGATTGTAAATTTGAACTTGAGTCAGTAATACTATCTCCAGATTCATTACAATTTTTAATATAACAAATTTCATTATTTATAAATTCATTATATTTAGAGTTTAATATTTTTGTAATCTCAAATAAATCATTTAGAATCTGCATTCTATTACTTAATTCTAAATAATTTATACTCATTAGTAAATTTACATGCTCCTGCAACAAAGAAATTATTTTACAAATACTAGAGTATCTTTTTTGTAATAAGAAAAGTTTTAATTTTTGCATATTATAGATCATTGTATAATTATATCATGATTTATAAAAAAAAATTACACCTTTTTCTAAATTTACATAAAATTCGTTTTAATTAATTAATTTTTTTTTAATAAATTATATAATAGGTTTATTCAAATTGAAATTACTAATTGTTATCAAAGATTAGGAAACGCATTTAAAAAGTAAAATATAAGGAGTGAGTTTGATTTAAAAATATAATGTATACAATAAGTATATATGCCAGTTAGCACCAAGAAAAGTCAGGTTAAAACCAGTTCCAAGTCCTCAAAGAAAGAGACTGTAGAAATTGAAGTAAAAGTTGAAAAAGCACCAAAAGCACCAAAAACACCAAAAGCACAAAAGGTAGTAGAAGTAGAAGTACAAGAAGCAGGTGGTAAGAAGAAGAAAACCGCTGCTCCTAAAAAGGAAAAGAAAGTTGCAGCACCAAAGAAAGAAAAAGTTGCTAGTGATTCTAAACCTAATGTAAGATCATTCAAAGTACAACTACCAGGAAATGAAGTTTATGTAGGAAGATTCACTGGATTAACTCCTTATCAAGCTGCAAACAAAGCTCTTTCTAAATACTTCAGAGAAACCAAGAAGCCTAAGCCTGAAATTCAATTCAGTATTAGAGAATCTACCAGAGGAAGTAAAAGATCCACTTACACCTACAACGGAGAAAGACAAAAACTAGAAACCCCAGTTGAATACACTATCTCTAATGCTAAAGGTGAAGACAGAACCATCGTTAAGAAGTTCAAGAACAAGCTTACTAAAGTAAAGAAGCATGAACTTGTACACAGTGCTTAAACTAATTAGTTTTAATTAAAACGAAAAAATATAAATAAAAAGATAAGTAACTACTTATCATTTTATTTTATATAGAATAAATTTATGCTTTAATAGAAGCTGCTTTGTGAAAGACGTACATAGCAGAAGTTACAAGAAGAGCTAATTGAAGATCTTGTCCAGATCCTCCTTGATAGATAAGATTCCATACTAAAAACCATTGAACTGGTTCATTTTGGAAAAATCTAGCAACATTTGATGGTGGGGTTGGGAAACCTCCATAAGCACCGATAGCAGTAGCAGTAGCTAATAAAATTTGATCGTAAGTATACTTACAAAAAGCCATTGTATATAACCATTTAGATAAAATTTTAAAAAACATTTTTTATATATTTTTTAATTTTTAGATATTTTTTCACATTTTTTCACATATTTTATTTATTTTATTTATTTGTTCTAAATAAGAAGAATTTCCTGAAAATAGATCAATATTAGATAGACTTTTATCAATTATATTTTTTAATTCTTCATTATTTGGTATCTCTTTATTATTTATTCCAGTTCTTAAAAAATTACATAAATTAATTAATTCATCTTTAGAATCTTCAGAAAATAACTCGTAAATGTATTGTAGCTTTTCATCAATAAATTTTTGAGTTATTAACTTTTTATTATCTAAATTTTCTAAAATTTCTAATAAACATTCTTTTTTAAATTCATCATTTAAATCATCCGCTTTTCCTAAATAAAAATCAATTTTTGAATTTAAAGTTTCTAATTTTTCATCAATAATTATTTTGTCAATATCCAAATAACTATTATCATCTTCATTTTCACCCTGGTGAATGTTAGTAATCTCATTAGTTGAGTTATTATTAATTAGTAAAAAATATTTTTCATCTAATTCCTTATCTATTTTAACTAGTTCTGGTACTGAAGGAATATCATTACCATCAACAATAGATTCATATAATGATTCATAATAATTAGTTTCAAAAGCAGCGCTTTTGTCAGAACTAAAATGATCTGAATTTAACAAATTTTCAACTTTATTCTTAATTTTATAACAAAGATTTAATATTTTTGCCTCCTCTTCATCTAATTTTTCTGATTCAAATGATTCATACTCCTCAAATTCTTCATCTACTTCTATTTTACACTTGATCAAAATATTTTTATTTTCATTTGTTTTCGTATCTTCTACACAAACACTTATTATTCCATTCAAATCAACTTTAAAAGATATATTTATAACTGGATTCGTAGTTTGCGATACTTTATCAAAATTTATTTCTCCTATTGTAATATTATTTTTTGCTACATTCTTCTCTCCTTGATAAACTACAATTTTTACCTCGTGGTCTCCTGGAGTATCTGTAGTGTACTTTCTACTTCTTGTTGCTGGAAGAGGGGTATTCTTTGGTATTATTACTGAAAAATTTCCATCTGCTGTTTCTACACCAAGAGATAAAGGTAATGTATCAATTAAAATAATATCATTAAAATTATCCAACTTATTTTTTATTAAAGCTCCATAATAACATGCACCTAAAGATACAACGTGTTGTAATTGATTGTGCACAAATGGTTTAATATTAAATAATTCATAAATCAAGTCTTGTATAATAATTAATTTTGATGAACCTCCTACTAATAAAATTTTGCTTAGTTTTATATCTCCATTTTCTATATTATTTTTAATATCTAAAATTCTATCATCATTTTTTATTCTATTCAATAGATCTCTACATATATCTTTTGTATTATTAATATCAAAAGTAAATATATCATTACTTTCATGATGATCAGATATCACAGGGATCATATCTTTCTTTTCCAAACTTTTTGATAATATAACTTTTTTTAAGAAACAGAGTTTTTCCTTTGCCTTATTACATCTTTTCCATAACTCTGTTTTTCTTATTAACTTATAATCAAAATTATGATTTTTTGAAAGATTTTTAGAAAGTCTTGTTATATATTCATACAAACAGTCAGTAAAATTATTTCCTCCTAAATCATTCATTCCAAAAGATTCTACAACTTCAAAATATGATCCAGACTCTCCTTTTTCAACTTCTAATAAAGATACATCAAAAGTACCTCCGCCAATATCAAACACTAAAATATTTTCTTCTATATAATCTTTTGAATCTAAACCATATGCAAATGCTGCTGCTGTTGGTTCATTTATTAATCTTATTATATTAAATCCTGCTTTCTTTGCATTCTCAAGTACTATATTCCTTTGAATATCATTGAAATTAGAAGGAACAGTTAAAACAGATTCAAACTTTGGATCATTATACTTATTAAAAAATTCTTTTACTAAACTGAATAAATATTTAAAATAAAGTAAAATTATATTATTGATTTCTGATGTACATCCTGTATCATCAATTTTTGATTTAAAATTTTCAAATAATGGAATATTTTCATTTTGCTTAGCAAATAAATTTATATTCGGAATATTATTTCCAAAATATTTTTTTTCACCTAAATATACTTTACTTGGAATTAAAGAATTAATACCATCTTTTAAAACTTGAGGCCCTTTATCGAAATAACTTATAACGGAGTTCGTTGTACCAAAATCTATTCCTAATATAATTTCTTTGGATTCAAACATTTCACTCATAATATTATAAATGAAATATTAAAATTTTCTTTAAACTAATCTACTTAATTATCTGATGTATCAATTTGATCATTCGCCCATTTTTTATTAATATATGTATTTGATATTACCCTTGAATTATCCCATTCTTTTAATAACATTGGATAACCTGATTCATTTGATGGTAACGGATCCATATTATTACTTGCTATACATAGTGGTGGCTTTCTTTGAGGTACTGACCATTTATCTGTATTTAATAATGTATACTGGTTATCCCAATCATCAGGTGGTAATTGATCTCCAAGTGGAGTTCTTTTTTCAATAGGTAACTCGTCATATTTCATATCACCATAAGAAGATTTTTTACCAGAAACACTACCAGAAACACTACCAGAAACACTACCAGAATCTTTGAACTTTTTTGTTGTAGAATCTCTTAATTTTTCAAGAGCTTTTATTAAATTTTCTAAATTAACATCGCCTTTCTTTGCTGATGAATATATCTCATCAACTTCTTCCAAATTTAATATCTTATGTGATAATAATTCCTTTAATAATAATTTTACATTTCTTTTTTCTATTTCTGTTACAGTTTCTGTTTTATTATTACTTTTAATATTATCCTTTAAATCATCAATTTTATCTAACAAGTTTCTTTTTACTGTTGATATTTCATCATGAACAACATCGTGACTATGATATTTAACTTTTTCTTCTTTAGTTCTAAAAACAGGTTTTCCTTCAATATTATCTTTTAACTTTTTAATTGCATTTTTTGTTTCTGCTTTTCTAACTTCCTTTTGAATTTCTTTTATTTCAGTTTTAGATCTTAATCTAAGACCTCCAGCTAGTTCAGTTGGTTCTTCTTCCATTTCTTTCTCTATTTCATTAATTAGTTCTTTATTTGATTTTGCTTTCACAGTAGCTTGAATTTTAGGTAGGTTTGGTACAGGTCTTGGCCCTCTACTCTTTTGTAACTGTCTAAGTTCATTTTGTGGTGAAATACCATCTAAAGTGTTAGCTACAGGTTGATCAGGTATAATCGGAATAACATCATCTGTATCTTCGGAAACTTCAGAATCTTCAGAATCTTCAGAATCTTCAGAATCTTCAGAATCTTCAGAATCTTCAGAGTCTTCATCTATCACGTCTTCTGATTCTTCTTTAATCGTATTATTTATTCTTTTTGTATTTGTAATTATTTTAGATCTAGGTTTTTGATCAGATATCATATTTAATTTAGGTTTCAATTCAATTTCTTTAATAACCATATCTGGATGTGTATTATCTATTTTTACTGATTTAATATTTAAAACATTAGATACTGTATTAATTACTTCTTCTTTTACACTTTTATTATATTCTATCATCTTTTTTGCAATTACATTCCTGTTTAGATTTGCTTTAGAAAAATTAATTCTGACATTAATTACCAAAGATCCAGGAAGTAATTCAACTTCAATCAAATTTCTAGAAATTCCTAAATTAACTGCATACCTTGCTTTCACATCTTGAATTATTGATAGCTTTTTAGATTTTGGAATTTTATAGTAATCTACATTTTTAATTTTAAAAGATATTTCTAAAGAAGAATTTGATTTTCTATTAGATTCTTTAGATTCTTTAGATTCTTTAGATTCTTTAGATTCTTTAGATTCTTTAGATTCTTTAGATTCTTTAGATTCTTTAGATTCTTCTGATTCATCTTGTTGAATCATAATATCATCAATATCTTTAATTACTTTCTTAACTACTTTCATATTTTTATTTAATTTTTTTTCATTAATAACCTTTTCTGACTTCATTCTTGCATTTTTTATCAAATTGGAAATAACACCTTTTTTTTCTGAAATTATATCTCTCTTTTTTAATTTATTATTATATTTCATTTCATAATTATTGGGAACATTAAATTTTGATTCATCTAAAACACTATCAACAGAAGAAGACTTTTTCTTATAAATTGATTTGTTATCAACTGATTTTCTTTTAATATTCGATTTAGTAGGATTTATATATGCAATATCATCAATATCTAAATCTAAACCTAAAGTATCACCCATATCTAAACCTAAAGTATCACCCATATCTAAACCTAAAGTATCACCCATAGATAATAAATTAGGTTTTTTAGTTACTTGTTTTGATTTATACTTATTCAATTTAACTCTTCTTGGATCTACTACAATTTCTGTAGTATTACTATTATTATCTATAAAAATTTTCTTTACACTGCCTGGTTCTTCATCATTTTCTACAATAACATATTTCTTTCCTGTTTTTTTATCTATTTTTACATAATCATCTTCTAAGTTATTGATCTTAATTTCCATGCCAGTAGATGGATCAACTAAAATTTTTTGAGAATCATTTGTTCCTTTTATAAAAGCATTTTCGATTCTTAAAACTTTAGGTTCAGTACTTTTATATTTCTTTCTTACAATACCTTTATTATCTAAATCATTAATAAGTTTAAAATTAGATTCTTGAAATACATCATCATAATCTTTAATTCCAGAATTACCAGCAATTTCATCTTGGATATCAAATTTATTTAATCCATATTTACTTAAATCTTCAGGATTTAATGTGTTAGGATTTATTAATTCATTATGTAATTTTTTAATATCACTATCTACATTTTTTTCTATTTCTTCACTGAAAACTCCAACATTTTTATCTCTGTAAACCATATTATTTATTTGTCTTTTATTTTTTTCCATGTCTTTTAATTGATTTTGTTTTTTGGATTTTATACTTGATGAACTTTTTACACCTGAATATTTATTTCTATCTTTTATATCTACAGCTACTGGTAAATTGACAGAATCTTGAACTAAAGGCATATTTTTATTACTTTCTTCACTATCTTCACTTTCTTCACTTTCTTCACTTTCCTCATTTATTTTATAATTAACTTTATTTTTTAATTTTTTAAATTGTTTAGAATCTACAAAATTGATTCTATTTATATTTTTATTATTAGATTTTGAATTTATTTCTGATCTTTCTTTCATCAATTTATTTCTGGAAGAAAAATTCTTTGACAAATTTAAATCACTAACTTCATCATTAGGATTTATAAAAATAGAATCTTCGGAAATATTTTCATCGTCAACATACATTATTTTTTTATTTGTATTTTCTGATAAATCATTTTGTAAAAAATCAGGATTTCTATCAATTTTATTATTTACTTTGATTATATTCTTCTTTGCAAGATCATTATTAATAAAATCATCATTAATTCCATCAATTTCTTCGTCAATCAAATCATAGTTAGGTATATCTCCTGTTAATACTCCTTTTTTAATATTATCAAGTGATTTTTTAGTACTAATTAACTTATTACTTAATTTTCCCAAAGGAGTACTGTCTAATATATCATTAATTCCGTAAAAGTTACTATCTTCTGAAAGTGGAACTACATTTTCATCATGTTGAATATTGTTTTTGTTAATTTTAAAGTTTGGAAGATTATTGCTTTTCGACATCTTTAATTTTAATTTATTAATATTATTTGACTCAGATTTAATTATTTCCTTAGATTTATTTATTTTTTCCTTTGCTAAATCTATAATTTTATTTGTTTCATTTATTTCATTTATAGATTCATTAAATTTATTTTTTTTATCTTTAATATCAGTTATAACAGATTTTAATTTATTTTTGTATTTTGATTTTTTTAGTTTTGCTGAAGAGGCATCTTTTTTAGTATCAATAATCATATTTTGTTTATCTATTTTGTTATTTAATTTACTTTTAATATCTGTTAAATTATTAATATTTTTTGATAATTTTTCTTTTAATTTTTTAGCATCTTCTTTTTCTTTTTTTGCTTTTTTAATAGTTTCAATTGTAATTAACAAATTTTCTTCCTCTTTTCTTTTTTTATTTGCTGCATCTCTGGCTTTTTGTATAATTTCATTACTAATTGAATAAGGTTTATCTAATTTTTGATATTTATCATTTATGTCAACATCTAATTCTAATGTATTATCTAAAGTATTTTTTGAATCAGAATTGAATCTTTCTAATTTTGAACTATCGTTATTTAACTTTGATGATTGATAATAACCTTCAAGTAAACATTCATAAGAATATAAACCTGCTCCAATAATTACGACAAGCATAAGAATTTCGTATTCTCTAATATTAATTGAAGGTATTTTTTTCATGATAAAATATAAGATTCCTGCAAAAATTGCATATTTTACAAAATTAAATATATTATTTCTATTCATTATATAAATTTTAGAGAAAATAAATTTACTAAAAATTTTACATATTTTTATTAAATTCATTCGCGTCCTGGAAGTTACAATTATGGATCAGAAAATAAAATCTTAACTAAAGATAAAAATACCATAGGCAACATAATAACCAACAGTGAAAACCATTTTTCAGTATAAAAATCATTTATTTGTGGTAAAACTTTAGAAACAACGTCATTATCATCTAGATCATAGTAAATTAATAATCCACATAAAACAGCAAAGGATCCTAAAAAAGATTTATCAGTAATTTCTGACCAACTCTTTTTACTGGACGATGATAATATTCCACTTAATAAAAAGAATACGTAATTAACACCTAACATACAAATCAAAAAATATAGTTTTTGAAGAAGAGGATCTTCAGTATATGATCCTATCATCGGTAATCCATAATAAATTATAGAACAAATTGTTGAATAATATAATATTAAATTCATATATATCTTTCTGTAGAAAATAAAAATATTATTAAATTAAATTACTAGTACTACTTTCAGATAAAACATTGCTAAAATTACTAGCATTATTAACAATATTAGATTTGTAATAAAATAAAATATAAATAATTATTCCCAAAGTAACAATATAAATTGAATACAATAGAATAATAAAAAAATAAAATTTCATTTCTATCTTTTTTATATAAGGGTCTAATATAATATTAAATTTGTCGATATTTTCTTTTTTATTGGCTTCATTCATAACGACATTTAGCATATCATTAAAAAAATCATTCATCATTTTAATTAAATTAAAATAGAAAATAAATAAAAATAAGAAAACGACATAATTTGGAGTGCAAACACATAAACAGAACCAACTTTGTTGACCAACTTTGTTGACCAACTTTGTTGACCAACTTTGTTGACCAACTTTGTTGATTCTAAACAATAACAAATTTAGTCTTATTAATATCTAATATTATTACTTCACCTTTGGATTTACCTTTTTTAATATTGTTAATACAACAATAGATAACTTTTGTATTTTTTTTATTTTTACATTTACTATACGATTTTACTAAATTAGCTGCATAATAAATATCTTCATCAAAAGGTACTAATGATCCTGATTCTGATTCTAAAATACAATGTCCAGATGGTACATTATCCAAATGAAACCATAAACTATCTGGATAAGAATTATCTATTATATCATGATTATCTTTTGCATTTCTTCCTAATATAAAATTTATTTTTACGTTGTCTCTTTCAATAGTTTCTGTTAATACCATTATTAAATTTATTAGTTATTTGTAACGGTAGAAAATAAGTTTTTATTTTTCAATTTTTATGTATTCTTTCTAATCCAAATCATAGTAGTCATAAAAATAACATAATACATAATAAGAAATATAACATACATATCTATAAATGGAATAATATAAAGATCCCAAAATGGTTTTACAATATATTCATCTACTTTATGTTGATGAGAAGGATCAGCTAAAGTTCTAGATATTGAATCAACTATGATTGCTGAATAATCATCAACAATATTTTTTACCTTATTCTTAAATTCTGGTTTTTGTAAATTTCCAATAGCAGATCCAATAATACCACTCATTGAATTTTTCATTTTCCCTGCAATTTCATCAGCACCTTTTGCAACTACAGTTAAACCATTAATAGTTTTACTAACAAATTTATTATCTGATAATTGAAAATTTTCGATCAAATTATTTGAATTTTTTTTTAATTCAGGTGACAATAAACAAAAATCACTGTCTGAATCAAAAGCATCAAATTTTTCAATAAATTTTATATTTTTTTTATAAGTTTTTAAATTTTCCATACTACTATTGTGATCGAAGATTACAATAGGATTATCATTCAACTTCATATATTTACTCATATAGATATAATTAGAAAATATATTACCATTTTGTGTGAAATTATCAAGGATTCAAAGCAAAAACACAATAGATAATAAAAAAAAATGAATTTAATAATCTTTGTCTAAAGGCTTATTACATTAATTCAATAATGTCTTTAAACAGCAAATACTATACGGAGGATATAAATACAATTCAAAGTGTTGATTTTTCTATCTTAACAAATAAAGATGTAAAGAAATATTCTGCAGTGAGAAAAGATCCTTTTGGAATAAATATTCCAGAATCATATGATAATTATGAACCAAAGAAAGGTGGGTTAGTTGATCTTAGATTGGGTACATGTGATCCATATCTAAATTGCACTACATGTGGATTAAATTCTAATGAATGTCCAGGACATTTTGGTCATACAGAACTATCAGAACCTGTCTATCATTTTGGTTTTTTAAATAATCTAAAAACAGTATTACAATGTATATGCTTTAGATGCACAAATATTATAATCGAAAAAAGTAGTAAAGTAGTAGAAAAAATTATGAAAAAAAAAGAAAAGTTTAGATTAAAAGAACTACGAGAAATTAGTAAAACTAATGCATATTGTCAGCACTGTGGTACACCAGTATCAACAGTAACTAAAGAAGTAAAAGAAAGTACAGCTTCAATTAATATTTTCTTGGAAAGAGAAGTAGGATCAATTGCAATAGATGAAAATACAGGAGAAACTACAGACACCAAAAGAAAAATTAAAGAACCTTTACATCCAAGAAAATGTTACAATATTTTAAGAAACATATCTGATGAAGATACTTATCTATTAGGATTTAATCCTAAAATATCAAGACCTGAAGATTTTATTTGTATTAGATTTCCAATTCCTCCAGTAATTATCAGACCAACAGCAAAAATAGATTTCTTAGCTAGTTCTACAATGGAAGATTCATTAACTTTAAAAATAGCAGATATTATTACATGGAATACAAGAATTAGAAACCAAAACGAGAAAGCAATGTCAGGAGTAGATTTAACAAGTTTCAACGAGAATATGCAATCATTACTACAATATCATTGTGCTACATATTTTGATAATGAAACATTGAATTTACCAAAAGCAGATTTTAAAGCATCAAATAAACCAATTAAATCAATTTCAGAAAGAATCAAAGGAAAACAAGGTCGTGTAAGAGCAAATCTTATGGGTAAAAGAGTTGACTTTAGTGCTAGATCAGTTATTACTAGTGATCCTTATATTGATATTGACGAAGTTGGAGTTCCAAAAAGAGTTGCAATGGATCTTACTATTCCAGAAGAAGTTACACCATTTAATATTAAAAAATTGGCAATGCTTGTTAAAAAAGGTCGAGAAATTTATCCTGGAGCAAATTACGTTCACAGAGTAAACTATATCGATGGTAAGCTTCAACCACAAAGAATTGATTTGAAATATAGAAAGAAAGATATCAAACTTACATACGGTGATATTGTAGATAGACATATTATTAATGGTGATTATGTATTATTCAACAGACAACCAACTCTACACAAACCTTCTATGATGGGACATAAGATTCAAGTTATTAATGCTGATAATACTGATGCTTTTAGAATGAATGTATCTGTGACTAAACCTTATAATGCAGATTTTGATGGTGATGAAATGAATATCCATTTAGCACAATCCGTACAAGCAAGAAATGAACTTGAGAGAATAGCAAATGTTAAATATAATATTATTGGTGCTAGAGATTCAAATCCTATTATTGGTTGCGTACAAGATACTCTAACTGGTGCATATGTATTATCACTCCCTAATCAAACAATAGATTATCATACTGCTTGTAATATTTTGTGTGGTACTACTAGTGAATCTAAATATAATCTTACTAAAAATAAGGATTTGACTGGATATGAGCTTTTTTCAGAAATTATTCCAAAAGGAATTAATGTTGTTAGTAATAAACTTACAATTAAGGATGGCCAAATTATAAAAGGTACTTTGAATAATGCTTCACTATCAAGTCAAAAGAATTCCATTATTCATTACATTTGGGATAAATATGGAGCAGACAAAACTAGACGATTTATTGATGATTCACAAAGATTAATTCTTGAATATCTAATGTATCAAGGTGTTACCATTGGTCCAAAAGATATATTTATAGAAGAAGATATGACTAAGAAACTATTTGATCAAGCTAATACTGCTGTGTTGGATGCCAAACATTACATTACTAAAATGGAAAATGATAATAATGATATTTCTCCACAAGTTATTGAAAATGCAATTCTTTCAAAAATGGAGCCTGTTGGAGCAAATACAGGAAGTACTTTGATGAAATATTTAAATTCAGATAATAACTTTTTTAAGATGGTTGATTCAAAGGCGAAAGGAAATCCACAAAATATTTATCAAACAATGGGAGTTATTGGACAATTGACATTAAGTAAAGCTAGACCTAAGAAAAATATTCAAAATAGAACTTTGCCTTATTTTCATGCCGACGATGATACTCCAGGAGCCAGAGGTTTTGTTTTTAATAATTTAGTGAAAGGTTTAACAGGTCACGAGTTTTTCTTCAATGCAGGAGCAGGTAGAGAAGGTCTTATTGATACTGCCATTAAATCAGTCTCTTGGGATACACCAGTTATTATTCAAAATAATGGAAAAACAGAATATAAACAAATCGGAGAATGGATTGATAACACAATTGATATTGCCAAAAGAACACCTCAATACAAATATTCTAACGAAAAAGATAAACTAAATCTTGAAATTGTTGAATTACCTGATGGAACTTATATTCCAACAACAGATTACAACGGTAATGTAACATGGGGTAAAGTTTCTGCAGTAACTAGACATGATCCTGGTGAGAAATTATATAAAATTAAAACTGATGGTGGTAGAGATGTAGTTGTTACAGCTGCTAAATCACTTTTGATTTGGAATAAAGAAATCAAACAATTCAGAGAAAAATTAACAACAGAAATAGTAGTAGGAGATTATGTACCTGTAACTCTGGAATTAGCAGACCCACCTGCAATTACAGAAAATATTAACTTATCTGACTATCTTTCAAAATCTGAATACATTTATGGAACTGATTTTAACATAGCAAATAAGCTTATGGAAGAAGAAATGGAAAATAAAGAAAAATGCTCTAATAATTGGTGGACAACCACTAATAACAATAAATTTGAACTACCATTCAAAAGTAAGTCATCATTATTAAGAAGTATAACAAAGTTGAATGAATCTAACAATAAATTTGAATCAAATTATATCTATCCATATGGAGCAAATCAAAAAAATACATTTATTAAAGATACCTTTGAATTGAATAAAGAAAATGGAATATTTATTGGATTGTTTTTATCTGAAGGTTCAATAACTGGAAGATCAACTAGAATTACTAATCTTGATGAAAATATTCAACAATTCGTCAAAGGATGGTTTGAATCTAATAACATTAATTATGATATAGAAGATAAAATAAATAAGTATGGTGGAAAATCATTTACAATCAGAGGACATTCAACTATATTAACTAAATTTATAACAAAATTAGTTGGAAAAGGTGCTGAAAATAAATTTGTACCATCTGAAGCATTTACTGCATCGAAAGAATTTATTTCAGGTTTACTAAATGGTTACTTTTCTGGCGATGGATGTATAACCAAAAATTCAATTGATGCTTCTTCAGCTTCTAAAAGATTGATTGAAGGAATTTCAATGTTGTGTAGCAGACTAGGAATTTTTTGTAAAACTTACACAACCATCTTAAAGAAAAATAACTTTGGTACAAAAAATATTAAACCATCACATAGATTAAGAATAAGTTCTCAGTGGGCAGAATTATTCTCTAGACAAATTAATCTGATTCATAAAGAAAAAGATTCAAAAATGAAACTAAAAAAATGGACTAAAAAACATCAAAAATACGAATCACTAAATAATATCGTCATGGACTCAATTACAGAAATCATTGAAATAAATAAAGATGAAATTGAATCAAATCCATTATACAATAAAATGTATGATCTAACTATTCCATCAACATTTAACTTTGGATTATCTAATGGTTTACAAGTTAGAGATACCGCCACAACAGGATATATTCAAAGGAGACTAGTAAAAGCATTAGAAGATCTTTCAGTTAAATACGATGGAACAATTAGAACAGCTAATAGTCAAATTATTCAATATATATATGGAGAAAACGGAATTAACCAACTTACTCAAACTGATATCAAAATTGACCTAGTTAAATATAATGATAAAGAATTAGAAGAAAAATTAGCATTTAATAAAAAACAGATTTCTGAATTAGAAACTATTTACAAAAAGAAAGTAGATGTTTCAGGATATAACAAAGAATATATTAATAAAATGAAAGATTACAGAGACAAACTAAGATTTATTAATTACAAGTCATTATCAAATTATAAAGAATTAAAAGAACAATATATGCTTCCAGTTAATTTGTATAGAATCACACAGGATTTTACAAGTGACAGTATTAAACAAATATTAACAAAACAATTATATTCCGAAAGTAAAGAACTGTTAACACCACAATACATTCAATCAAAAATTGATTCTATTACAGAATCAGATATTAATAAACTAATTATTTTTTCAAGATATAAAAATAAACTAATGAGTAAAGATGAACAAGACATGAAATTAATTTTAAAAATAGCTTTACATGAATATCTTTCTCCAATGAGATGTATTTATGAATATGGATTAACATATGAAACATTTAATAATATGATTAAAGATATTGAAAACAGTTATATTAAATCTATTGTAGAACCAGGTGAAATGGTTGGGGTAATTGCTGCTCAGTCACTTGGAGAACCAACCACACAAATGTCACTTGATACAAAGCACTCTGCAGGTAAAGTTGGAGTCTTATCAACATCATTAGTCGGTGTTCCTAGAATTCAGGAGATTCTAAGTTATAGTAAATCAATGAAAACTCCTCAAACTCTAATTTACTTTGATAAAAGTGTTAGATCAGATAAAACATCTGTTAATAAGATTAACTCATATTTAAAACATTTGACAATTAGAGAATTAATTGATGCTGCTGAAATTTATTATCAAGTAAATACAAACAATAGTTTAGATACAAAATTAAAGAATGATAATGTAGTAAATCCATTCTTTATTGGTAATCAGAAGACAGAACTTGTAAATCTACCTTTTATATTTAGACTTAAGATGAATTTAGAAAAAATGTATGACAAAGAAACTTCATTACTAGATATTAAAACAAAATTTATGAGTTACTGGTATAATAATTCTCAAAATACTAAAACAATGAAAAAACTAGAAAAAGAAATTTTTACAAGAATTAATAGACTTGCTATTTTAAGTAGTACAGAAGATAATAATGAATTAATTCTTCATATTAGATTTAGTTTGAATAGTTTTGATTATGGAATTTTAAGTGATTTCCTTTCACTAGTTCTTGATAAAATATCTTTAAAAGGAATGGATAACATTGTAGGAACAAATCTAATTGAAGATGAAAAAATAATTGAATATCAAGATGATGGATCTTATAATATGGCAAATGAACATATGGTTGTTACAGAAGGAATTAATCTAAATCATATTAAAAAATTTAAGAATATTGATTTTACAAGAACTAGATGTAATGATGTTCATACTACATTTAAAAATTATGGAATAGAAGCAGCTAGAACTTCAATCTTGAAAGAATTAATTAATACATTCGGTTCTGGAGGTATAGATAATATTAACCATAATCATCTTTCTGTACTTGTTGATTTTATGTCTGCAAATGGAGAAATTACGTCTATTGATAGACATGGTTTAGGTAAATTAAATGTTGATCCTCTAGCTAAATGTTCATTTGAAAAAACAATGGATCATCTAGTTCAAGCAGCAGTTTTTAATGAAACCGATCATTTGAAATCAGTATCATCTAAAATTATGCTCGGACAAGTAATTCCAGGAGGAACTGGTGCTTTTAACTTGATACTAGATACTGAAAAACTTGTTAACTCTGAGTATACTTCAGATGAAGCTAACAAATATGGAGAATTTAGAAATATTGAGGCAGATCCACTTATGTTAGATATTATGAAATTTGGAATAAATGAAACAAACTTTTATATTCCAGCATATTAGGAAAACGAATTTAATTTATTATAATAAAAAATTTTGATTCTTTCTATTTATAATGGAAAGAAATATAATTACTAAAAACATAGTATGGATTGATAGAGGAATAATTATTAGTTTAGTTTATATAATACTAAAAAAATATAATAAACTAAAAGAAAAATACTTAATTATCAAAAATAATAGGATTAGACAATTTCTTGAATTTCTATTCCCTAAATTAAACTTTATTAATAATGAAAAAAATAGATATAGTAATGAATCAGATTCAGAAGAAGATCACAAAGATTATTTTAATTTTTTTATTAGAAGTACTCCAACTAAAGCTTCTAATAACTATATTGTAATAGATTATATGTCCAATTATAATAAATATATTCCTACTAAAGAAATATGGTTAGTTCCTTATTATGATAAAAATGATCCTCTATTTTTCTATATTTATGAACATGAAAAAGATGATCACCTTGAAGTATTAGAACAATATAAAATAATAAATCATTTTACAACTAATAAAAGACAAAATTATAAACACGAAGATCATACTGAAGAATTTTCAACATGGGACTTGTTTTTTGAGTCAGGTACTATTCAAAGGTTTATTAGAAGTGGAGATACACAAAAATCAATCACTATTTCAAAAAATCCTACAGAACAGTTTTTATATATTTTAAATAAATACCTAAATAACATAAACTTTTTAAATGATTATAAAACAGTACAACCACAAATTATTTATAAACCTTGTAATAACCAACTAAATAGTATTGATGTAACATATCCAATTTCTAATTTAAATTTAATACAAGAAAAAGAAACTACAAATTTGAATATTAAAGAAACTACAAAGTCAGTTATAAAAATAATAGAAAAAACAAATGAGAATACTGCTAAAAAAGAATTAATACAACCTGTTATACAACCTGTTATACAACCTGTTATACAACCTGTTATACAACCTGTTATTCAAAATGAAAATAACATAGACCATGTATTTGATTTATTTAATGAAAAAATATTAAGTTTACTTAAATTATACAAAATGAAAATACCATAGATGATGTATTAGATTTATTTAGTGAAAAAATATTAAGTTTAATTAAATTATATGACTAAAATTATTTTTTTTCTAAATATTCTTATACATGCAAAACAATAGTGTAAATAAAATTAACAATAACGCTACGTCTGTAAACACAACTCCATCTGCAATTCCTTCAACAACTCCTTCAACAACTCCTTCAACAACTCCTGTTGTAAAAGATTATAAAAAGATGTCTCCTGCTGAGTTATTTAAAGATTTTATAACTAAAATTGGCGCAGATAAAGTTGACCAAACATTTAATACTTTCTTAAATAAAACATTTTCAGGATATCTTACTAATAATAATTATGCAACTGATTATGATGGAAGCAATAAATATTATTCACAAATATCAGAAATCGGAACAAAAATTTCTGATTTAGATACTCAATTAAAAAATTTAATTCCATCTTTACAAACAAACTATAGAAGAATGGTCCAAAATTTAATTAAAGTACAAATTTACAGTCATTATGATAAAGTAGTTAAAGAACAACCACTACAAAAAGATAACAAAGAAGAATATGAAAAAATGGTAACTGACATTCTTGATTTAGTAAATAAAAGTTTAGATCAATCAAATCAAGTTTTTGAAAATAGACTTGCTAATAAAGGACAAGCTGGAGGATCATCAAATGATAAAAAAGTTAATGTAATGAGTAAATATTTTAATTACAAATTAAAATATATGATGCTAAAAAATATCCTTTAAATTTATCTCTCTAGAGATTTTCTTATAGAATTGAATCAATAAAAAATTGTGTTTTTTGCTTTGCAAAGATGATTCAATTTATTTTACTTTACACATTTACATTATAAAAAGATTTACAAAATAAAAAATTTTCTAAATCTTTCTATATGAATAAACAACTGATTAAATATGATGAAGAAAAAAAACTAAATGATCAAATTGATAATATAACATTAGATTTAGAAATTTCAAATGAAATTTCAACACAATTTAAAAATTTAGAAATAAAAAATAATAGAATAGTTAATGATGGAAATCATAATTTAGATATTACTCAAATAAAAAATCTATCAAAACTTCTAGATAAAACACAATCAACTAATGTTAAAAATAAATTTAATCAATTAAAAAGTAATATAGCTGAATCAACTATACATTCTAAAATTGAATCAAAAGTGACAGATGATAAACTTGTTAATGATGTAATTGATCTAGTTAATTATTCTCTTGATGGAACTAATCAATATTATGCAGATAAAATTATGGAAGATGAAAATAAATGTCCTTCTAGAACAATTAATCCACATATATTAGATTGTGATGACAAACAAAATTATCGTAAAATTCATCCAGATAAAAACTTTGGTTGTAAAGAAACTGCTAGTAATAAATTTAAAATATTTGAAGAGAAATGTAAAAAAGAAAAACTCTTAAAAACTCCAAATGTATTTAATTTCTTACAAACTGGTGGATCGGAATTAAATAGAGTTGCACAGAAAATTTCTAATGCACTAAATTTTTCAGAAAAAAATAAAATAAAATTTAACGATTTTTTCCAACAACTAGAAATTCCTGAAATGTCTAAAACATTTGATGATATTAGAAATACTTTACAATCAGAAAATATAGATAAGAAAATTTATAATTATCAAATTAATAATACTCAATACTGGAGTAACAAAACAAAAGAAAAATATGAAGATTTTAAAAAAAATATTGCTACATTAGAAATACTTTCAATAATTGAGAGATTTAAAATGATAGCAAAAGAAAAAGGAACTTTATCTAATGAAGAAGTTGATCATATTATGGAATCTTTATTAGATGTAATTAACCAAACATTCAACCAAAATAACGAAAGACAAAGGAAAAATAATTTTGATGAAATTATAGGTGGTAGTGATGAAAAAACAAAATTTAATGAATACCTAAAATACAAAAAATATAAAGAAAAATATTTAAAATTAAAACTAAGATAATTTTTTAGAATTTTTAATTAAAAATTTCTAAAAGAAAGTATATAACATGTCGGAATCAGAAAAAATAACTCCACTATTGACCATATTAAAAGAATTTTATACTGTAGATGAAAAGATATTAGAAGGGTTAGAAAATGAATATAATTTATTAACAGTAGAAGATAGACAATTTTTAAATGATAAAATATCAATTCTACTAGACTTTCATTCAAGATATTCAAAAGAAAGAGAAAATTTCCCAGAATTAACAGTACAATTATATAGACTTCAAGTAAATGCATTAAGAATATTTTTAAAAGAAAAAATAGAACAAATAGAAAATATTGAAAACGGAATGCCATCTAATCAAGAAGAACAAACTGCATTGCTTAGAGCAGTTAATGATATATTAGAAAAAGAAGCTAATGAACCAAAAATAATAAAGTCTACAAATAATGTTTCTTCAACAATACCAGAATTATCTGAAGAAAAACAAAAAGAACTAGAAGAAAAAGCTCAACAAATTGTTAAACTTGGAATAGATAATGATCTATTAAAAAAATCATTTGATGATGCCGTAAATGAAGATATGACAAATAATTCACAATATGAAAATACTATTAATCAACAACAACAAACAATTAAAATATTAGAAGAAGAAAGAGATAGTCATGCCCAAAGTAATGCAAATATATTGAAAGCATTAGGATCAATAACTGGATCTCCAAAAACAATTCCTCAACAAGAAGTTAATCAAGAAGTTAATCAAGAAGTTAATCAACCAGAAGTTAATCAAGAAGAAGTTAATCAACCAGAAGTTAATCAACCAGAAGTTAATCAAGAAGAAGTTAATCAACCAGAAGTTAATCAAGAAGTTAATCAACCAGAAGTTAATCAAGAAGTTAATCAAGAAGTTAATCAAGAAGAAGTTAATCAAGAAGAAGTTAATCAAGAAGAAGTTAATCAAGAAGAAGTTAATCAAACAGTTGATTTAACATCTTCAGAATCTACAATTCCAGAGATGACAACTTCTGACTCATCAATTTCTGAATCAAAAAATCCAGAATTATCACCTCAAAATGAAAAACCAACAATTACAAAAACTTTAGAGCCAATTATTGATAGTAATTTAAATCCGACAGCTAAAGAATTTGTACCTAGAATAAATACAGCTGAATCTATTGCTAAAGAAACAGCAGATTCATTAAATAATCTAGAGAATGATGAATTAGTAATTCCTGCAGGAGCAAATACTGATACTATATCTGAATTATTAGGAGAAAAATTAAATAAATATGGAAGAAAAAGCCAATTTGGTGGAGAACTAATATCTGAAAATAGTAATATTGATATAGTCAACTCAGATCCTTACGAATCTTTAGATAAAAATAGCTCGTTTTATCAAATAGAGAAAAATAAAGTTGACTTGTTAAATGATTCATTATTTTTCAATAATGATATATTGTTACAAATTGCTGGTTTACTATCAGATCCAGAATTATTTAATGAATTTTATACAACTATTTATGGTGGTAATTTAACTGAAGCTAAAAATTTTATAGATTTATTCTTTATTGATATTAATGATTATATAAGTAGTAAAGGAAATAGAATATCTGATGATCAAAATATAATAACATATCTAGATGGTAAAGTTAATTTAAAATCACAAGATTTAATTGTTAGAGAATTAAAAACAATTATTGAAAGAGATACTTATCATTATAATAATTTAATTACTAATAATCAATCAGATAAAATGTTTATTTATACAGCTATAGTTATCTTAGCTAATGAAGAAGCATGGTTTATATCAAAAAATGAAACAAATGCTAAAGGATATCTACAATTATTTATTCAAATTAGAAAAAAAATAGAACAACTAGTAAATCAATTTCAAACAGTATTAAAATCACAAAAAGGAACTATTAGAGAAACTTATGAAAAATTTATTAATAAAAGAAATAAAGTTTTTACATTTATTAAAGAAAGAAATGATGATATAAATATTGGCAGAAATCCAAGATTTAAAATGTCAACATTAAAAGATGATAATAAATCATTGAAAATGGATTATATAAATGTTGACGGACAAGTATCTGGACGTACAGTTAGTGATAAAAAAAATAAATTAATTGAAATAATGAAAAAAGAGAACAAAAAAGAAGAACAATACGTATTAGGACCATTTAATGGTGTATTTTTAGCTGACAAAAGACTTTCCAATAGACAAATTGCAGAACAGATTGAATCACCTATTTTCGAAAAATTATTTAAACTAAATGAAGATTTTTGTATGATTGGTTATGGACAATCAGGATCTGGTAAAACAAGTACATTAATTTATTTTGATAAAACAGAAGAAGATGGTATTGTTACTGAATTATGTAATCTAAATCAATTTGTTGCAAATGTAGAAGAAATTAGTATGATACTAACTAATATTTATCTTCAACATGGTAGTGGCACAGAAGATATGTCAAGATTCAAAGATGAATTCTATAAAACAGCTCCAATTAAATTAGGTAAAGAAGATCCTGTTTTTAAATACGGTGAAGCAATAAGACCAGGAAAACCACCAAAAAAAATGTGGTTCATGGAAGAAGAAGATCAAAATGGTTTACAAGTAGTCAAGAGCATTGGTGCATATATTGCCAAAGCTTTTGATATGAGAGAAGTTGAACCAACACCTAATAATCCTAATAGTTCAAGAAGTCATGTTGTTATTACATTATTCTTAAAACTAAGAAATGGAAGTGTTAGAAGATTAATTGTGTGTGATCTAGCAGGTGTAGAAAATGTGTTTGCATGTGAATCAAATACAGAAATCTTAAAGTTTAGTGAACAATATAAAAATAGTAATGATTATGGAGATAAAGGAAACAAACCTGTAAAATTAGATAGATATACATGTAACCAAGCAAATATACAAAGTCTTAATGTTACAGAATCAAGAAACTATAGTTTATTACAACCTGAATTAAATACTTTAGCAAGTAGTCATACAAATGCTGTAAAAGCTTACAAAGCTAATAAGGGAATTCAAACAGGTGGTGATGGATGCGATATTGATGAACCAAACGCTAAATTTATTACTGGATGTAGTACCGGATTTTTATTCCAAGATTTACATAATGGAATGACATCAACACCCGAATGGGATGATTTAAAATTAAAAATAAAAGATTTAATGGAGCCATTTTTACTTTCATATAGACTTACACATATTGCTAAAAATTATACTAAAGCTACAAAAAACAAAAGATTAATGGAAAGATTAAATCAAATTTATGATGAAATTTATGATAAAGTAAAAACTCATGGTTATAGTTTATATCCAGGAGTAGATTCTGGTAAAAAAACAATGGCTAATGGTAAAGTTGTATTAATCAACCAATCTCCAGCATTAGATTATAATACATTAGAACTTGCTGTAACTAAATCTTTTGGATCAATTATTAAAGATCAAGCATATGAAGAAAGTTTAAAAGATCCAAAGAAAAAAGGAAAAGTTAAATCGGTAATACAAAATATGAAGGTTCCAACTTTAAGTGCTGATCAAATGACCATTAAAAATAAAAAAGGAAAAGTATTGTGGTCAACAACAAATAGTTCAGCATATGAATTATATTTACAAATTTTATGTGAAGAATATAGAATTGAAACTCTCAAATATAATTGTGTTTTGAGAAGAAATGAAGGTTTTATGATTAATAAATCACTATATGACTTAAGACAAGATGTTAAATCAATAATTATGAGTACTTTACAACCATTACCAGATCAAACTGGAAAATCTTATATGCCAATTTTTTGGGATAGATTAGTATTGCCTTATTGTAGAAACTTAAATACAGATGATGAAGTATTACTTAAATATTATTCTTCTTCTAAGCCTGAACCAACACCATTAGGTGGAAAAATATTAAAAGTTATGGACGCTGACAATAGAACATTTTTAAATCAACAACCTACTGACTATCTAGATCTAGAATCATTTAGATCTATGAATTTTGGTATATTTACTGTAATTAATACTACAAACAATGAAAGAACTAATAATCCTCCAAATCCACCATACATTAATATTAATAGACTAAAATATTACACACTTGTTAAATTCAATCCAGAAATACTAAAAAAAGAAATTTTAGACATAGCACTAAATAAAATGAAAACTTATGAATACTATACCAAAAGTAATAAAAATTTTGAAAAATATATTAATAAACTTGAAATGAACAGTAATCTTGAAAATAAAAGTAAAGATGTTATTAAAAATATGGGAATCGCCCTTATTGAATTAATTGAAACTGCAAATCCTTCTACTTTAATTGGATCTCTTGAATCTACATTAATCATTCAAAATGTTACTTATGATGAATTAACATGTACTAGAGATGAAAAAAGAGAAGAAATTCTAAATAGATTCTCTAAGATTGGTGTAACTCCTTATCAAACTCCAAATAGCTTTAAAAATAAGTACTTAAAATACAAGAAAAAATACATGATAGAATTAAAAAAATTAGGTAAACTTTAAAAAGTCCATTAGAAATTTATTAAAAATCATATTTATAATCAACTTTGTTGGCCAACAAAGTTGATTCTAAATATTGGGAGCTACGGAATGTAATTTGAGATAGTTATTAATTTTTCTTTTAAAATTCTTGGATTATAACATTCATTAATCGTGTTACCATCTTCAATATATGTGTATATTTTAATCCATTTTTCTCTTTTAGTTGATATAAGATTTCCATTTAATTTGAAAATGTTAAAATATTTTATGAATTTTATTAAATTTATTCTATGTGAAGAAAATGATAATTGCATATGAATTAGTTGGAATACATCCTTACAAACATTAAATTCTGAAGAAGATCCTAAAATAGTTCCTTCATATTTTTTATTATCATATGTATATGATGAACCACCAAAATCACATAATAAAAATTCTAAAGAAGAATAATCTAGTTTGTTATTTAATAAACTTTCCTTAACTAGAATATTATTACATTTTAAATCATTATGCATAAATTTAAAGTTATCTTGTAATAATATTAATTTAGAAGAAAATTGATAGAGAAATTCTAAATAAATATTCCAATATTTAAAATTAGGGGAATCTTTACCTATTCCCAAGTTTTTATTAAAAAATATTTTTTCAAATGGATTATATTTTTTAAAAAATGAACTTAAATCAAAATTTAACTTTTCCATCATTATATGAAAATATTCATTCTTTGTCAATAGTATTAAATCTAATTTAGGTACAATTTGTAAATTATTACTATTATTTTGAAAATTATTAATAATATAATGAATTGTTGATTCGTTACGACTAGTATCAGCTTCTCCATTGAAACTAAATTTAAATGCGTATTCACCAATTATTTCTCCATTTAATTTTAATTTATCATATAACATTATTGACCCACAAGAACCATTCCCTATTATTCCTTTAAAATTGTATATATATTCGAAATCACTTGAACTTAGAACAATTTTTAATAAACTCTCGAAATTTTTATTACATACTTTTTTTAAATCATAATAAAATTTTTTAGTATTATTATCACGATAACCATCAATATTTTGTTGAGAATTTCTATTTATAATATCAATAATGTCTGAGCTAAAGCATGGATCCCAATTAATATAATAATTGTCAATTAAATTAATTATATTATCTTTAAAATTAGACATTTATACAAACTTTTAGATTATTTGTTTAATTTAATTTTATAAATAATTTTCTATATCTTCTGGTAGAGGTTCAATGTTCATATTATAAAAATTTTTCATTCTATTTAATGTTTTTACATCAAATTGATCTTCCAGTTTTACTAATGCTATCGCAATTCCTTTTTTACCAAATCTTCCACATCGTCCAATCCTGTGAATATATGTTTCCTTATTTGGAGGCAAATCGTAATTTAAAACTAGATTTACTTGTGGTATATCGATTCCTCTAGCTAATAAATCTGTTGTAATTAAAATTCTAGTTTTACCTTCTCTAAAATCTTTTACAACATCTGATCTCTCTTTTGTTGACATTTTACCATGAATACTTGTGATTGAAAAGTTTTGATCAACTAAACTCTTTGTTAACCATTCAACTTTACGAATAGTATTACAAAAAATAATTGCTTGAGATGTTGAAATAAGTTGATATAAATCTAACAATACTTCTAATTTTAATTCTTCATATTCAGCATCAATGTAAAATTGTTTTATTAATTCAACAGGAATTTGATTCTTCTTTAATAAAATTTTAAGTGGGTCATGCATTACTTTTTTAGATAGTTGAAATACATTATTAGATAGAGTAGCAGAAATTAAACAAGTTTGAGAACCATCAGGAATCTTATTCAATAAGTTATTAAGTTCTTTACTAACACCATCAGTTAACAAGTCGTCTGCCTCGTCTAAAATTAATAATTTTAAGTTATATAAATTTATTCTATTCTCATGAACCATATGATACATTCTTCCTAGAGTACCAATAATTAAATTTGATGATTTTAATTTAGATCTATTTTCACTTATGCTAACTCCTCCAGTACACAATTCTATTTTTAATTTTGTATACTTGCTAATTTCTGAAGCTACCATATGTACTTGTAATGATAACTCTCTAGTTGGAGTAATAATTAAACCTTGTGTTTTATCGTTTTCTTCCATTCTGTTTAAGACACCTAACAAATATGTTGCTGTCTTACCTGTGCCAGATTGAGATTGTAAAATACAATCTTTGCCTGTATTTATTGCCTTAATACCTTCAACTTGAATTTTTGATGGTTTTTTAAACCCATACAGATATACCCCTTTTATTAAATCTTCAGATAAATTTAAATTGGTAAAATCTTGATTTACTCCCAGTTCATCTTCAGGTTCAATTTTATCTATATTTACATCTTCAATATCTGAAATAGTATCAGATATATTATCTAAATTCTTTTTATTTTTAGAAATTTCCATTTTATAATTATTAGGAGAATATCCTTTAAATACAAACCAATACAATTACAATTAATTAGTATAATACAAAAAATTGAATAGAATAAAAAAATTGATGAATATATAAATTGAATCCAATTCCTTAATATATATGTCCAATAAAAAAACATTAACCACTAAATTTACAGAGTTCGAAGCTAATAGGCTAACATTTACTGATCTTGAAGAAAACGATAGATCTAAAGGTCAGCTAATTGCATACCCAAGATATGATCATCCTACACTAGGAGAAGGATCAGTATTGTTTCTACAAGGCCCATGGATGGAAATTTTTACTTACGGTATTCCATCTTTAGGTGAATATTACTCGGATGATAGTCAAAGAGCTTTTATTAAGATCCCAATTGATATGAATAATCCTGAAGTTGAACTAATGGTAAAAGAATTCAAGAAGGTAGACAAAGAGTTGGGTTCTGATGAATTTATGCAAAGAAGTTTTGGAAAAAAGTCATCAAAGTATAAGTACCAGCCTATTATTAGAGAATCACAAGAAGACGATGATGGTAATGTTAAACCAGCATACATGAAGCTTAAACTTGATACAAGTTGGCCTGATGGAAATGTTAAAACAGAACTATACAAGTCTGAACTTATTGACAATAAAAGAGTTAGAGAAATTGTATCTGCTACAAATGTAACTGAAGTCGCAAAGTACCTATCTTATATGACCAAGTACAAACCTATTTTCAGACCAGTCAAGATGTGGGCACAAAATCAAAAGATGCCCAAGCCTGAATATGGAGTTGTGTTCAAGCTGCTAAAGGTTGAATTTGAGCCAAACAAGTCAGGCAATAATTCTTATTCTGATTACATGACTGGTGATGCTTTTATCGATGACGAAGATGAAGATGAAAGTACACAAAAAGTTCAAGAAGTTAAAGAAGAAAAGACGGTTTTCCAGAAGACAGAGTCTAAGGCGAAAAGTTCCAAAAAGGTAGAAGAAGATAGTGATGAAGATGATGATTCTTCTGATGATGATTCAGAAGATGACTCTGACAGCGAAGAAGCTCCTAAGAAGGTAGCTGCTAAGAGTGCTAAGGCTAAGCCTGATGATGATTCTGATGATGATTCTGATAGCGAAGAAGCACCTAAGAAGGTAGTTGCTAAAAATGCTAAAGGTAAAGCTAAATCTGCTAAATCTAAAGCATAATCAAATGTTGAATCAAACACTTAATTTATAAAAAGAATAATTTAATTTAATAATTTAATTTAATAATTTAATTTAAAAATTTAATTTATATAAAATTAATTAAGTATAAATGGCTAATAAGGAAAGTTTAGATATGGATAAAGTATTAATAGATAATATAATCTATTCAATTGAAAGGCATGCTAGTAATAACATTCCATTGATAGCTTTTGATTCAGGATCCTTAGATTCAAAAGCTTTTAAAAATGAACAAAAAATAAATAATAAAGAATTTATTCCAATAAAATATAAAAATAATTCTAAAATTACAAATTTAATTATACAGTCTCCAACATTAAATAATGTAAATTTAATAAAAAATAAAAAAAATTACAATGAATTATTTATCCCACTAAGTGGTAAAAAAGAAAAAAATATAGAAAAATTTATAGAATTTATTGAAAATATAGAAAAAAAAATACTATATGATGCTCAAATAAATTCTTCAACATGGTTTCCAGAAGAAAAAAGTAATAAGTTATCATTAATTAAATCAATAGGTAAAAATTTACCTAAACAATTTATTACTAGTTATGAATCAAAAGATTCGCAAATTAGTAATGGTAAAATTATAGAAAAATCTAAAGGTTATCTTAAATTGAAAATTTATAATGATATTATTAATAAAACAATATTACAATTAGATGGTAAAAATATTAGTATAGATCAAATTCCTGATGAAAGCTGGATGAAAATGATTTTGGAATTTAATAGTATAATCATATCAAAAAATAATTTCAAATTATTAATTAAACCACTTTTAATATCTTTCACTTCAATATCAAAAGTATAATATTGTTTTATTTTTAATAAATACATGTGATTTATGATAACAAAGTTTATTTAAAGAAAAAATATTAATTCAAACTATATGAGTGAAGAATCACCCAATAAAAAAATCATAAAACTAATGAGATTAACGTCACAGGAACAAATGATTTTAACTTACATGGAACAATTTTATAAAGAACCAAGGAACTCGCAAAAATTATTTAAACTATTAAATGGAAGAACATCGATAAGACTTGTTGATTATTTTACTACAAATTATTCTAAAAAATATCGATCAAATATTATGTTAACAACAAATAAAAAGATTCAACATGTTGAATCAAGTCAAGTATTAAAAGATGATAAGAATATAGAAGAAATAACATCAATTGACGTAAAATCAAAAAATAATCAAAACTATCAAATATTTAATATACATTCATCGTATAAATCTCAATTAAAAGCATGGAATAAAAAATATTTTGATCCTTTTAGTAGAGGAGATAGAATAGTTTTCTTTCTAAATGATGTTTGTATTATTACAACAATCGGGCAGCTTAATTTTTTTAAGTGGTTTATCACTAATAAAATTTATAAATATATCAAAGAACATTATGACGATATTGAACAAAATATGAATTCAAATAAACAATCAACAAGAACTAATAAAAAACCTAGTAGTAATAAATCTTACTATAAAATAAATCAAATAAAAAATTCTTATTTATCATCACAAAGTAGTATTAGAAAAATAGATAATATTACACTTAATTCAACAAAACCAAATAGTAATTCTTTAATAAGTAATAATAAGTTTAAAAAATCTGCTAAAATTGAAGTTAGATTTGATTAAAATAATTCTAAATAAATTAATCAATTTTAAAATACAACATTTTTCCATTTTTCAATGAAAATAAAAATATAAATATATTATGGTGTAACACATCTCAAAGCAAAAATCAAACACAAAGATCACTCTATTATTATAGATTTATTTCTAGGTATAGATTTTCTAATGAGCAAAGAATTTGCTTATAAAAAAAATTGATAAATAAACATATAGAATTTGAACCTATCTAGTATAATGGGAAAATCTAACCAAGCCGATAATAAGAAGCAAACATCTTCAAAATCTGCAAAATCAACAAAAACATCAAATAAAAAACAGATTGAACTTGAAAAAGAGAAAATTGAGAGTGACAATGAAATTGAATCTGATAATGAAGAAAATCAGGAAAGTGACAGTGATGGTGAAATTGAAGATAAGGATCAAGAAGAAGATCAAGAACTTGATGAACCAGAAACATCTGAAAAGAAAGTTCATACATTCGATTCAATTTTTGAAGACATCTCTACAGTTAGGAAAGATATTTCTGGATTGGAATCTGACAAAATTCAACTTATTAGTGATCATGAAAAACAACTAAAAGAAATCTTGACAGATATCAAGAAGAAAAAATCTGAAGAGAATAAATTAATTGCTAATATTCCAAAAATTCATAAGAAAGAAATTTCAGTTGCAAAAAAAGAAAGACGCAAGAGAAATGGTGAAAATAAAGGCGGCTTTAATAAAGAAACTATAGTTCCAGATATTTTGAGAAAGTTTTTGGATTTAGATGAAGGAAAAATGTTAGCTAGACCTCAAGTTATGAGTCTTCTAAATTCAAAGTTTATTGAACTTGGACTGAAAAAGGGACAAGAAGTTGAACTTGATAAAAAGACAGCAAAAAAGTTTGGTCTTAAAGAAGGACATGTAATTGGTTTTACTGAATTTCAAAGATTCATTGCAGACCAATATCCGAAAAAAGTTGTGTCAGTAGATCTATAAATTGATTCAACTTGTTGAATCTAATTAACAAAAGTTTTCTTTTATTAAAGATCTTATTTCATTTGAATCATTAAAATCTACTATCAATTTAATTGCTAATTTGAAATTACTATCTATTGTATTTAAGAAAATAATATTTCCTTCTCTTATTGGAACCCATAATATATCACTTTTATTAGATAAAACTTTATTTATATCACCAAACTCTAAATCATTAAATGATAAATTAATTCCATAAATAAATTCGTACAAATTAATTTTTTTTTGATAAAGAATAATATTTTCTTGCCAATCTAAATTCTTAGGTAAATTTAACCTTATTATTAAATCACCATAATTACATTCATCATCAGATATATCTCCACCACTATTAAATATTATCAATTGATTACTTACATTAAAAGAAAATTTTGTATTCTGATACTCATTCTTAGAAAGAACATTAGTCTTTCTCTTGATAGTTATATTTAATTTACTATTTTTAAATAATTGATGTAATGATATATTTTGTGATATATTTAAAGATCCATCACTTGAACTTAATTGTTGATATTGTATAGGTAAAGAATCAAAATACATAGCATCTTCGCATGTCCAAGAATTTACTTCTGAATCAGAACATAAACTGAAACTTTCGAAATCCTTTTTAGGTAATATACCATCCTTAAAAAACTTGAACACTTCTTTTAAATTTAACTTCTTTAATACATCATCTAAATCAGATTTGATATAATCCATATCATCTTTAGTAAGACTAATTCCAAAACCAGATAAACTTGTAATATCTATTTTATGACCAAATAAACTATTCAAAAATTCTTGAAATTTATTTTTATTTTCATCAGGTAATTTAATATATTCTGCTCTTGAAATATCATTAGATAAAATTTCATAAGCAGAGCTTATTTCAAGAAATTTTACATAATTATTATCTCCAGTTTTATCTGGATGATACTTCCTAGCTAATTTTCGATATGATTTTTTTATTTCTTCTAAACTAGCTCCATCGTTAATTTCTAATGTTTCATATAAATTCATTGATTATAAAAATGAAAGTCTTTTTAAATACAAATATTAAATATTTTTAATATATTGATTTATAGAAAATTTTCTATCTTTCGATATACAATGGACAAAAATATTTTTATTAAAGATAAAAAATATAATCCTGATGTACTTTCTAATCATGAAAAAAAGAGAGATGAAAGAGATAACTTTAAATATCAACATACAGAAAAATTTTTTAATTTAAATAATCCAAATAATGATCCTCTCTCAAAACAATTATCTATTAAAGAAGATTATAAAAAAGATGAACCAAAATGTGATCTTGATTCAGAAATACAAAAGAAAATTACTGAAAGAAATAGTCAGGAATTTAATTTTAAAGGAAATAAAAATGTTATTCCATCATCTAATCCAAATGAATTTCATCAATTTGATGATTTAAAAAATAACAATGGAAGAAAAAAAGAAATAGAAAATGATACTAAAAAGAAATCTGACCACGGATCAATGATGGATAATTTAAAATCATTAGGAATTTTGAATTAAAATACATCTCAATATTACATTTTTAATCTAACCATAATATATAATGGTTACTGGATTATGTATATATAAAGATGCATTAGGTAAGATAAATGAAGGAGTACATTCATATCGTCTGGGAAATATAGCTATATTAGACGTTGTTATGACAATAATTGGTGCGTTGTTAATTTCATATACATTAGATGTTTTATTTTGGAAAACTTTAGGTAGTTTGTTTGTAACAGGAATTATATTACATCGTATATTCTGTGTACGTACTACAGTTGATAAATTACTATTTTAAATATGATTTTTTAATCAGATTTAAACTCAGATTGAAAAATTATATTCAATTTAAAATGTCTTAGCTCTTATGATTATATTCGTATCACTAATAAGATAAATAAATATTTTAATTAAGAAATAAAAAAAAACTTAGTTTTTTTAAATGGATAATAAAACTATAAAAATTCTGGAAACTATTGATTCAAATCCAGAGCCTTTACTAGACAAGCAAAAACTTTTAAATCTAATACAATTATCAAAACAAAATAATATTCAATTATTTGATGAAAATAGAGGTAAAATTAAAAGTAAAAGAAAAATTTTAGAAGATTGTACTGCATGTAGAAATAATAAAATAGACTCATATGTTAAAAATTTAGATGAAAAAAAAAATAGAACAAAATCAAATAATAAAATTAAGATACTAAATGATAATTTTAATAAAGAATTAGAATCATTAGAAAATATTGTTAAATACGTAAATGATAATGATTTTAAAATACTAAAAAACATTAGTGAAACTAAAAAATTAGATTCAGAAAATGAACTTATGAATATACGTATTAAACCATTTAAAAATAAATCTGACAAGAATGAATATATAGAAATTTTTTCAAATGAAAACAATTAATTAAATTTTTTTAGAAAACTTTGAACATTATCTTTTGACATTGGACCAACATATTCAAAATATTCATCGCCTTTGCCTAAAAATAATGTTGGAAATGAACTAGCTTTAATTTTTTTATTTTCATAAAAATCAATTAATTCTAAATTCTTATCTTCAACTGTAACAAAAGTAACATCACTATTTGATTTTTCTAAACTCTCCCAATCTTTAACAAAATTTCTACAATGAGGACACCACTCTGCTCTAAATAAAACTAATTCAATATCTGAATCGCCTCCACCAGTCATATGAGTCTTCTCTTTCTTTAATTCAAGATACTTCATTTTATACTTTTTATATTTAGGATAAAAATCCATTATATTAAAACTTAGATTTCTTTTATTTAATAAAAATATATTAATTTTTATTAAATAAATAAAACAAATCTATGTGTTTTTTGCTATACAAATTCCATTGTTATCTAATATTGAAAGATTGTCTAAATTATAGAAAAATTTTCTAAATTTATTCTTTGTAAATAAAAATTTTCTTAAATCTACAGAAAGATTTTCTAAATCTTTCTATATATGGATAGAAAACAAACTCTTATTTTAATATTTGTAGTTATTTTATTTGGAAGTCAAATTGCAGGTATGTCGTGGAATATATTACAAGGATTATTAGGAATAGTTGTATCATTAGTTATCTTAAATTTAATTTCACCAGAAACCTATCAAACAATACTTAAGTATGTACCACTCTTAGAAACATTATCATGGAACAATATAATAGAATTTTTAAAAAATATATGGAAAAGTGCAAATTTGTTTATTGTAGGTGACAGTGATGAATATTGTAAAACACATTGTAATTGTAGTTCTGCAAAAAAAGAAGATAATAACAATAGAAAATAGATTCACCGTAATTCAATTATAAATCTCGGAAAGTAATTTCGTATAAATCTCGGAAAGTAATTTCATATAAATAAATCAATTATAAATAAATCAATTATAAATAAATCAATTATAATTAAATTTCTAATTTAATTATAATGGAAAAAATTAAATTACCATACAATGAATACGGTTATATGACAACAATAAATATAGCTATGGCTTTTTTAAATTCTACAAAAGATGGAAATAAAATTAAAATATATAATCAAATTTTAAATAAAGATAAAATTGATATGAAGTTATGTCATCATACATATGTATGGAATCCAATTAAAAAACAATATGATCCAGAAGAAAAAAATAAAGATAAAATAAATTTTATGGTCAATATTATTACCATCACTGAAAAATGTGATTCAGAAACAGGATCAGGATCTGGAAAAAAATGTAATTATCAAATAAATCTTATAAATCATAAAAATCCTATTACAAAAAAACAACAAAATATTATATTACAATCACATGAACTTGTTCCTAATAATTTAATTAGAAGTAAACTTCCAGATGGTAAATATGAAACAGTAGAAACTAAATCAGATTTTATAGAATCCAGTGATAATGGTAATCAAGTTAAACTTAATTTTGAAGTAGAAAATGATCTAAATAACGAGGATGTAAAAGCAATTAATTTTTTCTTCGGTGATTCTAAAGGTAAAAAAAATTTTATATTTTATTGGAACCCAGATATTAAAATGTATATATCGAAGAATAATATATGTGTTTTATTAATTAATAAAAATAAAGATAAATTTCTAATGAACTCTACTATATTTAGTGGAATTGTTAAAAACTATGGAAATTATGAAATTAAAAAATCATACAAAAGAATTAGATTAGAAAAAGAAGGTAACTTTAAAATTAGATTTAACTTTGAAGATGGATTTTATAACTTTCTATTTAAATCAGAAGACAATGGATTTAATTTAATATTCAAAAATACACCAAAGAGTGGTGGTTCAAAATTTTTTATATGGAACTCTAATAAAAAAATGTATACAAATGATAAATTTTTATTAACAATGTTTAAAATGGAAGACAATACAATAAAAGCAAGACTAAATAATGTAGAAAATAAAAAATCTACATTAGATAATGGAACAATACATGAATCAATGGAATCTATTTTTCTAGAGGATGGGCTATATAATGTCTATAATAATAATAAAAAAACAATTTTAGTATCTAAAGGAGAATTTGAAGCAGCAATCACTAAAGATAATATTAAAAATATTTATAAATATAACAATGTTTTAAAAGGCTACACAACAAAAGATTCAACATCTCAAAAATTTTTGATTTTTGTAAAAGAAGATGATAAAATTAAACTTATGAGATATCACAGTGATTTAACTAAAGAGGAATCAATATACATTGTAAAATCAGAACGAATCAATGATTATTTTACATTTGTAATATTATATAGAATTACTATAATTGTTTTAATTTTAATTGGTATATATCTAGCATATCTTAAAATTACAAAAGGACATATACTAATTGATAATGATTTTTTTAATGTTAGATTTATAATTTAATCTACACATTGATATATATTTGCCTGAGCTAATTTAAAAAAATTATCAACATTTAACTCCAAATTTTTATTTTTTAATTCAATTTCAAATTTGTTTCTAGAAAAATTAATTTCATTCAATAATTCACGATAGCATTCTATTCTGAATCTTTTAAAATCTTCATTAGACCACCAAATATCCATTGATATTTTATTATATTCATTTACAGATGGAACTAGTATTACACTAACATTTGTATTAAATTTAACAGATTTCATTTTATAATTAATCTTCTAATCTTTAAAATTACAAATTCAATTTTTAAATTAAATGTATAGAGAGTCAGTTGTTACAATATCTCTTGATAATTTTTCAGGATATCCTTTGATCTTGTTAATTAGAGAAACTTTATTACACATTACAGCAATCGCTTCGATATTTCTCAACAAATTAACTAATCGTAGTATATTCCTGCAAAAATTTCCTTCGAAACTAAAGTACTTTGAATACAATACTTTAATTTCGCCCCAAACACATTCTCCTTTTGCCCATTCACTAATTACTTCATACATTGACAAATTAAAATCCCAATTTGAAGAAAATATAAATGGAAGTTTATTAATATTGATATCTTCATATTTTTCTAAATTCTCAATATGTGACTGGATACTATTTAATACAGACTTTGCATTATCACTAGTATTTAATTCTCCAACAAATGGTGCGTCCTCGTGTCTTTCAGAAACAAATACAGATAAAACTGCAACTATTTCATTAAACTCTAAATCATCTAACAAGTTTTCTTCAATAATATAACCCATTAATATAGGATTACATTCATTCACTTCTGCAACAATCCTTCCTAAGGAAGTCAATTGATAATTACTTTCGTTGGAAGAAACCATGTTAAATTCTATCAAAAATTGAATTAATAGATCGATTTGATTTCTAAACCTTATATCAGCAATACAAGTTTCTTCGACTATTAATTCAAATTTATTAATTTCTGTTTGCAAACTTTTAGATTTTATATAATATGTTATATACTCATCTAAATCACTGCTTTTAACATTTGATAATGAAACGATTTGATCAGAACATTCTTTTATCTTTTTCATATTCTTTTTCATTTGATTTGCCTTTATAGTAAACCCATGATCATTTGAGAATTTAATTTCTCTATTAATTTTATCTATCGACTCACATAATTTAATTACAAGTTCATTCTCTTCATCTTTCAAATTATTCGAATTGATAGTATAAAACTTATTTTCAATTACATCAAGTTCTTCTTTTAAACTATCTAATTTTGATCTATTACTTTTATTAGCTGAAATCGAAATATTAGTTTCTTCAATAGAAAACATAGTACTAGAAATATTATTACAAATAAACTTGAACACATCCTTCTCTCCACTATCGTGCATTATCACCATTCTTTTTAACAAAAATGAATAATCAATATGTAATCTTGATTTTATAATTTGAGGATCAGACTTAATCATCTTTTTTGCATCATGTTCATTTTTCATTCCCATATCAGGTAGTATAATTACATTACCATAATCATCTAATCCTCTTCTTCCTGATCTTCCAGCCATTTGAATATATTCTTCTGGTTTTAGTGCACGTTTACCTTTACCATCAAATTTTGATACTCTATGAAAAACGACTGTTCTTGTAGGCATATTAACACCCAATGCAAATGTTTCTGTTGCAAATAATACCTTTACAAGTTTCTTTTCATATAAAATTTCTACCATTTCTTTAAGAATTGGAATCATTCCAGAATGATGAATACCAATACCCTTATTAACCAAATCATGAACATATCTCCATTGATCTGAATGCTGATAAATATCTCTATACCTTAGCAAATATTTATCCCAAATTTGATTAATTTCTTTAATTTCATCTTTATCAACACAAGTCAATACTAAATTTTTTGCCAGTTTTTCTAAATAATCTCTATTCAATATAAATATATTAATTGGTAACATTAAATTTTCTTTACAATACTTAATACAATCATATAAAACTAAATCTGGATTTCTATATCTTCCATTATTCTTTTTCATATACTTTACAATATTTGTGAAAACACCAGACCATGAACCTTCTATCCAACCAGAATCATTAGTTCCCTTCTTACCATTTGAAATACATTTGAGTGGATGTTTTCCAATTAGCTCTTGTGAATAATCATATATATAATGATTCAATGGTACGGGTCTAAAGGCTGTTGGTATATGATGACACTTGATCTTTTTCAAATTACCAACCCAATTAGCAAGATTTTCAGCACCACTTATTGTAGCTGATAACATAACCAATTGAATGTTCGGATTCAAATTAGTTATAATCTCTTCCCATACTTTACCCCTATCTTCATTATTAATATAGTGCACTTCGTCCAGAATAACACACTTAACAGTATCAGGGTTAAAATTAAAATCATAACTATCTTCAGATGCATTTGTTTTTAGTAAAGAATTACGTAGAATTTCTGCAGTCATAATAATTACTCTACCGTTAGGATTTACCTTTACATCACCAGTTAATACTCCAATATTATTAGATCCATCTTTATCGAAAATTTCTTTAAACTCTAGATGCTTCTGATTACTTAACGCTTTGATTGGTGAACAATATATTATCTGATTATCACTAATTTTTAACCACTTAGCTATTGCGTAAATAGCTAATGCTGTTTTACCAGCACCAGTGTGAGCGGTAACTAAAATATTATTACCTTGATCAATTGCCTTAAAACCATATAATTGAAAATGGTCTGGTTCATATTTAAATTTATGATATTCAGTAGGCTTTTCACCTGTATATTCTCCTTGATTTAACTCATAATACATTTTTTCTTCTATAAAAGTTGTCATTTTAATACTTATTGGATCATTCAGAAGAACCAATAAATATCAATTTTTATTTTAGATGGATTAGAATCTGATTTTCAATCAAAAGTAGATTCGAAATATCAATCCCGATTTCACTAAAAATTTGTCTCCAAGTTTTACCTAATTGAACCTCAAACAAATGTCTTGGTTTAATTTTATTGCGAAGCAAATCAATTGTCTTCTTTTTTAATAACCATCTTTTAACCATCTTTATTAACTTGTTAAAAGTATGATTTAATAATATAATATCCGGATTAACTTCTAATATATATTTAATAGAATCCATCGATGTAAAAAAATAAAGTTTACCTAATCTAAAACTTGAATTATATCCATATGAAGATTCAAATACTGCATAGATCATTACAAAGTCTTAGATAGATTTTGTAAACATAACTTAATTATTTTGAATCTGATTTTAAAGTTCATTCAAAAAATCTATCACTTTATTTAAAACTTCTAGTGGTCTTTTATCATCATCATCTATACCAAGTGTCAATATGTGATTAGAATCTTTTGTTAAATATAGTTTCTTTTTTTCACTAGAAATGTTTCTATAAAATCTTATAGACTTCTTAGCATCTGTTATTATATCGTCAACGCCATGAAATAAATAAACTGGAGAATTAAATTTACTTTCATTTTCTTCAATATATTCACATAATTTGTAACATTCTCTAGCTGTATTCAATCTAACTTTTTCATTATATTGATATGGACAATGTAATTTTTTTTTTAAAAATTCTTTATTTTTACAAGCTTTCGCAATATGATCCATTGCTCCTAATAGAGGAATTTTTGGAATAATATATGATAAATTAAATAAAAGATGTTTTAATAAATAATTAGGTTTCATTTTATCAGTAATACCACATAATGGTGCCATTAAAATATATCCATCAACATAACTATTTAAATTATATTTTAACTGGTATACAATTGATAGACCAGCACCCATAGATTCAGCATAAATAAATATTTTTTTATTTTCATACTTTTCTTTTATAAACAATATCATTGATCTAATTTCATCAATCAAATCATCATATACATCTATACTGCATCTTAAACCTTCACTTTTTCCATGACCTGAAAATTCTAAGGCATAAGATTTATAATTAGATGATTCAAATAAACTACTTTTATATGGAAAACAATCTAAACATTCATGAATTACTTGATGATGAGCACCAATGCCATGAAGAAATAAAACAACACCCTTTGTATTTTCTAAGTTATTTCCTTCACATACATTTAGTAATTCACCTTTAGAATTTTTTATTTGAAATTGATTAACAAAATTCATAACTAATATAATTTAGTTTATATTTTTTTCATAGTGGTAAATATATCCAAAATTTTTATATTGATTTAATGCGTCTATGTTTTTGATGAGGCTAACAAATGAATCATTGAATAAATACCATTTTCCATTCTCTTCACCTATATAAACATAATGACCACCTCCAAAACTTCCTGAATGAAAAACTATGCCTTTTAGTTTATATCCCTTCCAATTAATTGGCATGTCGATTTCTTTATTAATTTTTCTAAGTCTAAAATCATATCTTTTAAGAGAAATCAATAAATTCTCAGGTAATTTCTTTACTTCCATTCTTTTAGAAGCAACTCTTAATTTATCACATTTTTCACAAAAATACATAGAATCATCTTCTAACTTTTCTCTTCTTAGATATTCAATTAAACAATCATTTAAATTTTCACTATCTTTGTTTATACTTAGATTCATTATACTAATTTTTTCAATAGTATTGCTAATAGTCAAACATTTCAAAGCCTTACATTTAATTGATTTATTAATAGTGCATTCAAGATGTTTAGAAATTATAATAGGATCATTTGTAATTTCTTTACATTTATCATCCAGAAGATCTATAAAACAGTTTATAAATTCTTCTGAATCTTCTTGATTATATCCATTGAAAGAAGCCTTTTTATTACCTACTAATTTTTTTATTTCTATAGGTTCCAAAGGAGTAGATCCTTCTTTATAATAATCATCAAAAAAGTTAATAACGCAATCTAAATCACTATCTTTATTTCTGTATAAATTTAAAATATTATAAATATTTTTAATTCTAATTATCAACTGTAATCCAGAATTAAGATAGCAAGTATTTCCAAGGTTAACAAATCCTTTCATTATAAACCATCACATATTTCTTTTTAATTATAAATCAATTTTTAATTTTATTCATGTCAATCAAGTAAAATGGTAAAAGCATTTTGTTAGGTAGTGGATCATCCTTTCTATAAATTTTTATACAATACTTATTATTTATTCCAAAAGTAAATATATTAGACCCAATAGTAATTTTAATACTAATTATATTACTATCTTCATCAATCTCTCTCGTAGTATCGTCAATCATATAATTAAATTTAGGATGATAAATACTTATCCTTTTGAATATTTTTAAATTCTCAAGATAAACTTCTACTGTATTATTATTAATAATATTACATAACCATACATTATCGTCTATTTCATATTTTTCTTGAAAAATTTCAATAATCTTTACCTTTGTATTTATTAAACTATGATACTTCCTTGTTTTACTATCCATATTATTTAAATATTCTATGTTTAATATTGAATTAACTTTATATGTCAGAAAATAATGAATATATGTATCGATAATTCTCCTGATGGGAGATGTAAAATGACAATAATTTTTCTTACCAAGTTGGTGATGAACACAATCACTAATCAAACTAGGATATTCATATCTAGCTTTAGTTTTAGTTCTACCGCAAATTCTTCCTTTAACATCGTCTGGTAAATCTGTTTTAATATCAATTTTCAATATATCACTTTTATCATCTACTCTATAAGGAACACTGCAATTTTCATTAATACTAAATAATTTATTACCAATAAATGTATTGATAGTAATCATCCAATAGGATACTATATCATGATAATCATTGTCAGAACCAGTTAATTCATCTGTATAATTTTTTAAACATATACATTCATTTATTGATTTTAATTCAGGCGAATCATAAGACAAATTTTTATCAACTCTTATATAACTTGGAAATGACTCAATTAATGTGTCTTCACATTCTTTTGAGTAACTATAAATTACAGAATAAGAAGGTTTATATTCACCCATTTTTAAACTAGACTTTAATGTTAATGTTTCTCCAAACAAATCAAGTCTATCATTAATACCGTATAAAGTACCAACTTGATTTTTCATTTTTTCATCCAAATCTTCTTTAGTTAACCAATATATTGGTTGAGCAATATGAATACCAATAATAATTACATCATCATCTTCAAAATAAGAAAACGCATCATCATAATCAACAGTAGTTGTATTATCAACACTAAATACAAAAGACATAGGAAATTTTTTATTAAAATCGACTCTACTAATATTGTCTTCTAAAGGATTATAACAATTTTCTTCTATTCTTTTTTTTATTTTCTGATCAAATTTTAAATACTTTTTAGGATGAATCCCACAATGATGCATAATAATTTTCTCACAATTATTATCATTATTTTCAAGTATTATACCATCTTGACCAATTTCACCTCTTGGTAAAGCATCATCCCAATTTACAAACTTTAACTTAATTGCCAAGTTCCCTGTAAATTTTCCACCATAAGGAACTACAAATTTAGGCAAAGAGTTATCAAGAGGTTGAACATTATATAACTTGTATTCTTTTCTTCCCTTTTTAATTTTACCACTTGTAGTAGATTGTTGAGTCGAAAAACAACATACTAGTTCTTCTTCTCTCGTTATACTACTAATACATTTTAGTTTGTACATTAAATCTATTTCTTCTACTCCTGTTTCTGTTTCTATTTCTCTTTCAAGTAGATCACCATTAAAAAATTTCTTAGTATTGCCAGTATAATTTTTTAAATGATCTTTATCTAACAGTAAAGTATTGCCATCGGTATCAACCAAACAGCATGTGCTATCAATTATTTTAAATTCATATATCATTTTAAGATGAAGGAATATCTAATCTAATTTAAAAAATAATATCAATTTTTATTTCTTTTCAACTACGTTGAAATGATAGTTGAATAGAAAAAAATAAAAATTGAATAACATTTTTTAAGTAGATAAAGATTCTAATATGCCAGTAACTTACAAGTTTATTGCAGTTGATAAACATAAAAAAACTGAATTGAATCATAGTAAAGAACTTATAGATAATTCAATTAACTATGATCAAGTTAAAAGTTTTTTCTTAGAATCAGAATACAATATAACAGAAAGCGATATAATTAATATCAAATTTATTATTAATAGTTCACAAAATATGTCTCTTAACGAAGATGAAAATTATACACTTGATGATAATGAAACTAAAACTATTTTTGTGTTTACAGTTGATAAGGAAACAAAAACTAAACTTTTGGAATTTTTTAATGAGAAAGGATATATATCAGAAAAAAAGGTAACCATTAGTACTGATAACCCGTCTGAAGAAATTATTAAACCTATACCCGAAGAAGATATTAAAATAACAAATAAAATAATAGAAGAATCAAATAATAAAACTATTGAATTATTTGGTAATAATGATTTTAAGACATTGTTAATAATTTATAAAAATAATCCTGATGTATT